>ENA-OBIO01000633-OBIO01000633.1-metagenomes-genome-assembly--contig:-NODE-633-length-17110-cov-4.16617_pt1 | contig 17110 bp, 7 predicted proteins | sample MGYA00153383_OBIO01 | MGnify analysis MGYA00153383 | reverse complement strand
AGATCACACTCACTGCGTCGGCGAGAGGGACGGTGTCGTTCGGCTACTCGATCAGCGATGGTCGGGGCGGCACTGCGAGCGCCAAGGTCACGGTGATCGTGCGCTTGCCGTCGGAGAATTCCCCGCCGTACCAGGTCCGCCAGACCAGGGCACTCGTCGCCTCGGGAGGCCGGGTCACGACGACGGCCCTCGGCGACTGGGTAGATCCGGACGGCGACCCGTTCTACCTCACCTCCGCGGCGACCGCTGCACCGGACACAGTGAGCTTCAAACCGGAAGGGACGGTCGTCTTCACCGACGGAGGAACGACGACAGGCGTGAGATCGGTCGCGCTCGTCGTCTCGGACGGTAAGGCGAGCGGTGCGGGAGCCCTCGCTGTGACGGTCAAGGCGCCAGGATCGGTGCCGATAATCCCTGACCCCTATTTCAAACAGGCCTACGCAGGCCAGGAGGTCACGCTCTCGCCGCTTGAGCACGTACGGGGGGGCACTGGAACCCTGCGGCTCGCGAGTGTGCCGGCCAAGAGCGGAGTGACGATCACCCCGAGCCTGGAAGCGGGCACCTTCCGATTCGTGAGCGACCAGGTGGGCACGCACTATATCGACTACGTCGTCAACGACGGCGACCAGACCGCCAACGGGATCGTGCGCATCGATGTGGCTGCACCTCCCGACCCCAACACCAAACCGATCACTATCCCGAAGAACATTTTCGTGCAGTCACTGAGCACGCAGACCATCGATGTTGCGTCGACCGACCGAGACCCGGCCGGCGGGGTGCTCCTCGTGACCGGGGTCTACAACGTGGCACCCAATTCCGGGGTGACCGCCGACGTGATCGAGCAACGGGCGATTCGTGTCACGCTCACCGCGCCGCTCGAATTCGGCACAGTGACGTTCAACTACCGCATAAGCAATGGGCTCGCCACTGCCGAGGGTGTGGTGAACGTCGTGGAGATCCCCGTGCCGACTCGTCGCCAGCCACCGATCGCCAACGACGATCACATCACCGTGCGGGTCGGTGACGCCATCGACATCCCGGTGCTCACCAACGACGTGCAACCGGATGGCGCAGCACTGACCCTCAAGCCCGTGCTCCCGAAGGCGCTCGGGGGCAATTCCGGACTCCTGTTCGCCTCGGGCAACGTGCTGCGCTACCTAGCGCCCCAAAGACCCGGCGACTTTTCCGCTGTCTACGAGATCGCCGATCCCTTCGGACAGGTCGCGCAGGCCCAGGTGAAGATCTCGGTGCGGGAAGCGGTGTTAGCGACGAATAATCCTCCGGTGCCCCAGACCGTGACAGCTCGTGTTCTCGCCGGTAAGACCGTTCGGATTACGATCCCGCTCACCGGTATCGACCCGGACGGCGACTCCGTGCAACTGCTCGGCCAGGCCACCAGCCCGACCAAAGGCTCCGTGTCCGCAGTCGGCGCCGACTCATTCGACTATCGGTCGGGTGACTATTCGGCGGGCACCGACACCTTCACCTATACCGTGATCGATGCCCTCGGTGCGCGAGCGACGGGAATTGTTCGGGTGGGAATCAGTCCGAAACTCGAGGGTGCGCGCAATCCCATTGCCGTGTCTGACGAGGTACGTATCCGCCCGGGCGGCACGGTATCGGTGCAGGTGCTCGCCAACGACTCCGATCCGGATGGCGGCACCCTCACCATCACGAAAGTCATACCTAATTCGAAAGATATCGTCGCGAAGATCGAGGGCGACATCGTGAGAGTGACCCCACCGACGAAGCCAGGTATCTACGGGCTCAGGTACACGATCAAAAATTCGTTCGGTGGGGAGAGTTCCGCTTTCATCGCTGTCACCGTGAGCACGGATGCCCCGCATACATTCCCGGTGGTGCATGACACTGTGCTGACGCTCTCCGATGTGCTTGGGCGAGATTCACTGGACGTGAACGTCCTGAAGAACGTGTTCTTCGCCGACGGTAACGTCTCGACACTCGCGGTTTCGGTACTGTCCGGGTACTCGACTGACGCGCGGGTGACGGCGACCAAGCGCCTTCACGTGACCGTGCAGAATAAAAGGCAAATCATTCCTTTTGCCGTCGCCAATCCCGATGACTCGAGCATCGTTTCCTATGCCTTCGTCTGGGTTCCCGGGCTCAACGATGCACTCCCACAGTTGAATAGGAAGGTGTCGGCGCTCACGGTGGTGAGCGAATCGACCCTCACGATCGACCTCAATAATTACGTGCTCGCGGTCGGTGGCAAGAGGGTGCGGATCACCAGTTCGACGAGCGTCCAGGCCACTCACTCGAATGACACTGATCTCGTTTCCAACGATCACACGCTCCGCTTCACCTCTGCCGACAAGTATTTCGGTCCAGCCTCGATCTCGTTCGAGGTGACCGATGGTACTTCTGCTACCGATCCGAACGGCCGAAAAGCGACTCTCGTGCTGCCGATCACGGTGACCCCACGGCAGAACCAACCCCCGGTCTTCGTGGGGGGCGTCGTCGATTTCGAGCCGGGGATGTCGAAAGAGCTCGACCTGCTGAAACTCACCAATTACCCCCACCCGAATGACCAAGCGGGACTGGTCTATTCCGTGCGGAGTCCACTTCCCGAGGGCTTCACCTACAGCCTCACCGGGCAGAAGCTTGTTCTGCGTGCCAATGAGGGAGCGCTGAAGGGGGCGTCGACCGCGGTGGTGATCGGTGTGCAAGACAGCAACGCGGCCGGCCAGCAGGGCCAGATCGCGCTCAACGTTGTGGCATCGAGCCGCCCGCTGGCTCAGGCAGCGCCGGACTCTGTGCTCGCACCGCGCGGCCAGACCACGACAGTGGATGTGCTCGCTAACGACGAGGCCACTAACCCGTTCCCGGGCAAACCGCTCAGCGTCCTCGCCGTCCGTGGTCTTGACGGCGGTTCGGTACCGAGTGGACTCACGATCACGCCGAGCGCAGACAACCGACGTCTCACCGTTACCGCGTCGTCATCCGCCCAAGCCATCGACACCACCCTGCAATACGAGGTCGCCGATGCCACGGGCGATCCTGACCGTTACGTCTGGGGTTCGATCACCATCTCGGTGCAGGACAAGCCCGACCCGGTGACCGCTCTCAAGGTCACTGCCTTCGCAGACCGTACCCTCACGTTGCGCTGGAGCCCGGGAGTGTCGAATAACTCGCCCATCACGGGCTATAACGTGATCATGACCTCGGGGACAGGCGCAGTGTTCTCGACGACCTCGTGTCCCGTGGCAGTGTGTGATGTCACGACACCCGGTAATGGACCGGTGAACGGGGTGGGGATCACGGTCGTGGCGGTCAACGCGATCGGAACCTCGGCTTCGGCCGGACTGGGCACGACTGTCTGGTCAGACATCATCCCGCCGGCTCCGATCGGCCTTGCCGTGTCACCCCTCGACGGCGGTCTGCATGTCACCTGGAATGCCGTGACCACACCCTCCGGAGGCAGCCCCGTTAACAACTTCCGACTAACCGTCGGTGGGATAACAACGGACATCGATCCCTCGGCCTGCGGCGCAAATACGTGCGCGACTGACGTCCTCGGCCTCACCAACGGCCAAAATGTGTTGGTCTCACTCAGTGCTCGAAACTCTGCGCTTGCGATCCTCGCGATCTGGAATTCTGCGAGCACGAGCGGTATCCCGGCCGGCAAGCCGCTGTCGCTCACTGCGCCGACCGCCACCGCGACCGACAGCGTCGTCTCCCTGTCGTGGAGCGGCGCCTTCGCCGGCAATGGTCGAGATATCGTCTCTTATACCGCTGTCGCTTACACCGGTGCCGCCCCGACGTGCGCCGCACCTTCCCCGTCCGGTTCGACATCGCAGGCTGTCGGTCTTGCGACGACGGCTACCTTCTCCGGGCTCTCGAATGAATCGAGCTACTCGCTCGTCGTCCTTGCCACAAACGGCATCGGCTGCACATCGAGCCCCGCGGCGGTCGTTCGCACGACACCAGGGGTTGTCACGGCCGTGTCGACGAGCGGACCGACCAAGAGTGGTGCTACCTTCGACTACGCGATCACCGGCGCGTCGATTGGCAGCCCCCTGACAAGCGATTACACGTTCTACTACCGGCTGCAGGGCGGGTCGGTGCCAGCCACTCAATACGGCCCCGTCCCCTTCGGCACGCTCCTCACAGCGGGTTCCTCTCACTACGGGCAACCGATCTCGGTCGAGCTGCGAGCATGTCGTAACTTCCCGGATGCCGGCCCGATCCCGGTTTGCCAGCAGAACTGGTCGGCATCCTTCCCAGTGGGTACTCCGGTCGACCCACAGATCGGACCGATCACTTTCACGCGGATAATCAACCCGGTCGATCCGAATGACACCAGCGGCACCTTCACCTGGCCGAGCTGGACGTCGGCGACATACGAGGGCATCCAATATTCCTGTGGAACGGGGTCGGGAGATACGCTTTTGCCCGCTGACACCACGCAGGGTGGCCAGTGCGTTGCGCTCGTTCCTCCCGGGCAGGACCCCGTCTTGACGATCGTCGTGACCGCCAATCACGGAGGCACCTACATGATCCAATACGACAAAAACGGCATTGTCCGATAACGTGCGGAGACCCCCGCTGAACCGAGAGGCACGCGCATGACGATGACACCCGAGCAGGCTGCCTGGTTCTCCGACATCTTCAATCGCCTCGTGGCGAATGTCGACCAGGTGCTCCTCGGTAAGACCTTCGTCATCAAGCTGTCATTCACGGCGCTTCTCAGCGAGGGCCATCTGCTACTCGAGGACTTCCCTGGAACGGGCAAGACCTCCTTGGCTCGCGCCATGGCACAGAGTGTGCGGGGCTCGGCAAGCCGCATCCAATTCACCCCGGATCTACTTCCCGGAGACATCACCGGTGTGAGCATCTACGACCAGGGGGCGGGGGAATTCGAGTTCCACCGCGGCCCCATCTTCGCCAACATCGTGCTTGCCGACGAGATTAACCGGGCGAGCCCGAAAACCCAGGCCGCTCTGCTCGAAGTGATGGAGGAGGGCCGGGTAACCGTCGACGGTATCTCTCACGATGTGGGCGCGCCGTTCATGGTGATCGCCACGCAGAACCCGATCGAGCAGGCCGGAACCTATCGGCTACCGGAAGCCCAGCTTGACCGGTTCATCATGAAGGCCTCTATCGGCTACCCCGACCATGCTTCGACCGTGCGCATTCTCGAGGGTGCCGGAGTAAAGGCACACGAGACCATACTGCCGCCGATCGCCACCGACGAGGTGATAGTGGAGCTGGGTGCTCTCGCCCGCACCGTGCACGTCGACCCCACGATCAACGACTACGTCTCACGACTCGTCGAGGCGACGCGGTCGGCGACCGAGGTACGCCTCGGTGCGAGCGTGCGAGGGGCCCTTGCCCTCATCCGCACATCCAAGACTCTCGCCGCCGCGAACGGCCGGCACTATGTCATTCCGGATGACGTGAAGGCGCTCGCCGAGCCGGTGCTTGCTCATCGGCTCGTGCTCGATCCGGAAGCGGAGTTCGACGGCGTGACTGCCTCCAGCATCGTGAGTCAGTTACTCATCGAAACGCCGCCCCCGAGTGACAGGCAAAGCGTGTGAGCGACCGGGGGGAGCCGGCGCGGCACGCGACGAGCGGGCGGGTGGCGAGAGGGCAATCGGGTCATCCATCGCGGTCGTCAACGTCGGCGCACTTCGATTCTTCCCACAGCACAGCCACCGTCGGTCTCACCAACGCCCGCACTCGCATCGTGGGTGATCGCACCGGCTTCCTCGCCGACACGATCATCACGCTCGTGCGATTCTTCCGCGCAATTGCTGGCATCTTCGTCGCGTGGTTTCGGCGCATCTCCTCGGTCATCACACCGCTCGGCTGGTCGATGCTCCTTGTGGTGCCTGCTGCCTTCACGCTCGGTTACAGTCTCGGCTGGGTGGAGCTGGTGGCAGTTGCCTTCGCCGGCACGATGTTGATCATCATCGCCGCGATCTACCTGATTGGTCGCAACGCCTTCGCCATTACGCTCTCGATGCCGCACAGCCGGGTGGTGGTGGGGGAACGGGCGACCGGCCTTATCATCGTGGCGAATCCGACTCGTCGTCGGCTTATCGGCGTGAAGGTCGAGGTACCGGTCGGTCGTGGGCTCGCCGAGATCGCGATGCCTGGCCTCTCTCGCGGCGCCTCCTTCCAGCACGAATTCCTCGTGCCGACGGCCCATCGCGGGGTGCTTGCGATCGGACCAGTGCGCTCCGTGCGAGCTGACCCGGTGGGACTCGTTCGCCGGGAGCTAGTTTGGACCGAGTCGAAAGAGCTATTCATCCACCCCCGCACGATCGGTATCCCTTCCACGAGCACCGGCTTCGTGCGCGACCTCGAAGGAAACCCCACGAAAGACTTGTCGAATAGCGACGTGTCGTTTCATGCGCTCCGAGAGTATGTTCCGGGCGATGAGCGCCGCTATATCCATTGGAAGAGCACGGCAAAGACCGGCACCTACATGGTGCGTCAGTTCGAGGAGACTCGTCGTAGTCACCTCGTGATCGCCCTGAGCCTCGCCACAGCGAACTATGCCACCGAAGAGGAGTTCGAGATGGCGGTGAGTGTCACCGGTTCCCTGGGAGCGCGGGCGATCCGGGATGCCCGGAATGTGGCCGTCGTCGTGAGCGAGAAGACCCCTGAGTTCGCCAAGCACAAAGTTCTCGCGGTGCGGCACCTGAATACGCGCACCCGCGCGCGACTGCTGGATGACCTCGCTGTCGTCGACAGCGCGGAGTCGGTGCTCGGCATTATGGATGTCGCGCGGGTCGCTGCCGATGAGGTGACAGGTATTTCCGTTGCCTTCCTGGTCTGCGGGTCTCTCGCAACTCCCACCGAGCTGAGAGCGGCCTCGACAAAATTCCCGCCCGGCGTGGAAGTGATCGCGATCGTCTGCGACCCAGAGACGGTCCCTGGGCTGCGTCGTGTCGCTGGGCTCAGCGTGCTGACCATCGGCTATCTCGAAGACCTGCAGAAGTCCCTGGCGAGAGCAGCGGCCGGGTGAGTACCGGTTCCGACAGCGTCCGCCGGATCGACAGCAAGCGCCGGACCAGGGTCGAGACACGCCGAACGGTCACGCGTCGAGTGAACGGTCGCGCGCGTCTGCCCGCTGGTTTCGCGGCCATGACCATCCTCATGCTCTGGGCGACTACTCTCGTGGCTTCGGCCGCACTCTGGCCGATCTACCAATCGATTCAACTCATCGCGCTTGTGGGTGTGTCTGTCCTCGTCGGGTCGGCGATCGCGTTCTCCGGGGCGCTCTACCGCTGGTCGACGCTCACTCTCACCCTCGTCACGATCGGGGTTTATCTGCTCCTTGGCGTGCCTATCGCTATCCCGGATCGTGCCTTCTTCGGCGTGCTTCCCACAGCATCGGGTGAGCTCGATCTCCTTCGCGCAACTGCCCTCAGTTGGAAACAGCTCCTCACCATCACTCTCCCGGTCGGCTCCTACCAGGCGCTTCTTGTGCCGGCATTCATCCTGGTGCTCGGCACTACCGTCATCGGTCTGTCGGTGGGACTCCGTGCCCGTTGGGGGGAGCTCGGCGTACTCGCCCCCATATCCCTCTTCATCACGGCGATCGCATTCGGTGCAGCCACAGCAACTTGGCCGATCGAGCTCTCGCTCGGTCTGCTCGCGACGGTGCTCGGTTGGCTGGTCTGGCGGCGCTGGTATCGGCGGCGCGCGTCTGTTCGCCTTCTCGCCGCGCAGGCTCTCGATAGGGATGGCCGACCGCTTGAGACGGTTGGCGACAACAACTTTGCAGGGTTCCGCACTGTTATCGGCGCGGGCCTCATCGTGGTGCTCGCCGCCGGGACCGCTGTCGCCGCAACAATATACCTGCCGCCAACCGCGCAGCGCCACGTGCTGCGCACCGCGATCGAGAAACCCTTCGACCCACGGGTCTACGCCAGCCCGCTGAGCGGTTTCCGGCACTACGAAGAGGCGCTCGACGCCAACGCGACAATGCTCACTGTCTCCGGCCTCCCCATCGGCGGACGTATCCGCATTGCCACTCTCGATACCTATGACGGAATCATCTACTCGGTGGGTAGTTCGCAGGTGACGAGCGAGTCGGGATCGTTCACTCGCGTTCCCGACAGTTTCGACCAGTCGGGTACCGCGGGTTCGCCGATTACCGTGCGCGTCACTGTCGGAAACTACGCTGGCATCTGGCTTCCGACCGTTGGCAAGTTCGAGAGCGTCTCCTTCTCGGGCACGGATGCCTCGGAGCTGCGGGACTCGTTCTTCTACAACAACACCAGCGGCACAGCCGCGGTGGTCAAACCACTGCGATCGGGAGACAACTACTCGCTGTCGGCTGTGGATCCTCGCCAGCCTACGGCCGATCAACTTGCACTGCTTCGGCCGGGCACCGCGGAAGTTCCGCGGCCAGCCAATCTCCCCGATCAGCTGTCCTCCACCCTCGACGAATGGACGCGTTCGCAGGCCACCGTTGGAGCCCGCCTTCTGGCAATGATCACGGCGATGAAGACGACCGGATACATCAGCCACGGAGTGGATCCGGAGCAACCGCTGAGTCGTTCGGGCCATGCTGCCGATCGCATTACCCAACTCCTGACCGACCAGCGCATGATCGGCGACCAGGAGCAGTACGCCGTGACGGCTTCGCTGATGGCTCGACAGCTGGGATTTCCGTCCCGGGTTGTCTTTGGGTTCGTGCCAGAGGTGAACACCCAGGGCCCCACCGAGGTGCTCGGCAAAGATATCTCCGCCTGGATCGAGGTCGACACCGCGCAATACGGATGGGTCACGATTGATCCGACACCCCCAGTGCGCAACATCCCTCCGGAGCTACCGAAGGACCCCGCCTCTGTTGCCCGACCGCAGTCGCCGGTGCAGCCCCCTGCCGACAACCGCGTTCAACCCGATAACCAGTTGCCACAGGACAGCCCCCAGGACGCACCACCGGCGGACAACCCACTGCTGCTCGTGCTTCTCGCCGTGCTCCAGGTTTTGGGCTGGGTCCTACTCGGTGCGGCCATCGTGCTCGCGCCATTCCTGGCGATCGTAGTAGCGAAGGTGCGACGACGAATGCTCAGGCGCCGCGCACCGACGGCCCTTCAGCGGATCAGCGGCGGCTGGCAGGAGTTCGAAGACGCAGTCGTGGACCACGGATTCGACCCTCCGATCTCACCAACGCGTACCGAAGTCGCCGCGACCATCGGTGGCGTGCCGTCGCTCGTTCTCGCCGCGGTCGCCGATCGAGCGGTGTTCTCGCCCGAGGAGCCACGGGATGATGAGGCCGATCAGGTGTGGCGTGCGGTTGCCGACCTCCGCGACTCGATGAAAGAGGGTCGGACGCGTTGGCAGCGCATCCGGTCGGCGATCTCGCTCCGATCACTCGGTGGATATAGTGTCAAGAGACTGTTCAGGCGATAGTCGAATGGCTGAACTGGGGGAGGGTCCGCGAGAAATGACGTGCACGTACTGCGGGACCGTCTTGCCACCCAGCGCACTTTTCTGCGGGGAATGCGGTCGAGCGGTCACCGGTGCGCCAGTCATTTCTCTCGGGCTGGCGTCTGCGCCTCCTCCGTCGATCGAGCAGCGACAGACGATCGGCTACGAGCACTCTCCGCTACGGCCGACGGCGGATTATCCGGTTCCGCCGCTCGTCCTCCCGAGGTCCGATGGCGCCGCGACCGTCGTCTGTGAGCAGTGCGGGTCTCCCATGTCAGAAGACGATATTTTCTGCGGAGAGTGCGGCTTCGTCTCCCGCGCTGCAAGCGAGGACTTTGGCCGTTCTCGTGACACCGCCATCATCGAGCTGGGTCCTCCGCGCGTGCCGGCAGCGCGACCGCTTCCGGCACCACTCGTCGATCGGCTGCCTGATTTCCCATCTGCGGAGCAATTGGATGCTCACGGTGTCATCGAGGTGCCGGTCCAGCCGAGTGAACTTGTGCCGCCGCCGGTGCCCCCGAGGACCGGGTTGCCCTCACAACCCCCCGCGGGTGCTGACCTACCGTTCGACGATTCCGCCGATCTGGAGGCCACACGCATTTCCCGTGCTGGCCATGCGGGCGAACGATTCGTGTTGCAATTCAGCACGGGCGAAAGCTTCACTGTTTACGGCAGTGGGCTCATCGGTCGAAATCCACGATCCGAGCCGGGAGAATACTTCGATCAGCTCGTTCGCGTGCTCGATCCGAGCCGATCGGTCTCCAAGGTGCACCTCCAATTCGGCCAGGAAGCCGGTCGATTCTGGATCATGGATCGCTTTTCCGGTAACGGCACGATTGTGCGCGAACCCGAGTCGGAACCGGTGCGATGCCAGCCCGAGAAGCGGTTTCGTCTCGCTCGCGGCACCCGCGTCGACATCGGAGAGCAGTTCTTCATTGTGAGCTGAGTCGCACCTCTCCTCGGACGCCGGGGTGCGTGACCCACTGTCCAGAGATGGTGCGGGGCGATCGATGAAGGTCGTCCGGACTGGTTTCCTTGTCCAATGCCAGAATCACCCTCCCGCGATCCGTTCCCGCCCCCATCCCCGCGCGCACCGCCCGCCGCGGTTCCGTCGGGGCGCCAGCACTCGATAGCAATTCCACGAGTACCCGAGGTCGCCCGTCCACATAGCTTTCCGGTTATCGCGGTGCTCGCACCGGTTATCGGGTCGGTGCTGATCTGGGCACTCACCCGGTCACCATTCGCGCTCGTCTTTGCGCTTCTCGGACCGCTCGTCGCCATCGCCAGCGTGGCAGACGCCCGCATCCAGTCCCGGCGAATGTCACGACGAGAGTCCGCTCGCTTCGACCGTGAGGTCGCGGTGGCACGGGTCAGTATCGAACGATTTCATTCGGGAGAGCGCGAAAGTCTTCTTCACGCCACGCCGGGAGCTGTCGGTCTCACAGCGCGGTCGATTCACGATCCTGAGCGGTGGCGTACTTCGGCGGCGGCGGGCGTACCGGTACGGCTGGGGCTCGGTCGCACGGCGAGCACAGCGCAGTGTGACCTTCCCACTATGGCGCTGGAGGAAACAGCGGACCCCGTTCGGCGCGAGTTGGATCGGCTGCTCGATAGAGCGTCGATGATCGATGGTGTACCGATAGTGACGGATGCCCGGCTCGGCCTCGGGCTCTGCGGACCGGGTGCTCTCGCGGAGGCCGTCGCCCGCGGCATCCTGATGCAGCTCGGCGGCCGATTGTCACCGCAATCGACAACTTTCCGACTCGGGGGAGAGGCAGCGCACCGCTGGGTGGAGAACCTCCCGCATCGATTCGTGGAGTCGTCGCCCGGATACGGAAGCACTTCGGTGACTTGGACGTCTGACGGCGAGACCGGAGTCGTCGCTGTTGCTACACGCCTGGAAGACCTGCCTGTCGAGTGCCGAGTGGTCGTAGAGGTGGGCGCCGGATGCACCGCACGGGTGATTCGTTGTCCCGACGATACGGGGATTGCACCGCTCCCACTGGTGATTGTCGTGGAGTTCGTCTCTGCCGAGCAGGCCAGGGAACTCGGACGGTTTCTCGCGAAATCGGCCACGATTCTCGGGCAGGAGCCCTCCGATTCGGACGAGGTCGGAGGGCAGGATTTCTCCTCTCTGCCCCTGCCGGCGACGCCGTCGACGATCCCGGGGTCGCTCGCTTGCGTTTTCGCTCGGTCGAATGACGACGGCACAGGAGTCACGGTCGATATCGTCGCGCAGGGGCCTCACGCTGTCGTCGGAGGCACGACGGGCAGCGGCAAGAGCGAGCTGCTCGTGAGCTGGGTACTCGCGATGGCGCGCGCACACCCTCCCTCGGCGGTGAATTTCCTGCTCGTGGACTTTAAGGGCGGTGCCTCGTTCGGCCCTATCCGCGCCCTGCCGCATGTGGTCGGGATCGTGACAGACCTCGACGAACAGACCGCTCACCGAGCGATGCTCAGCTTACGTGCCGAACTGCGCTTTCGTGAGCGGATTATCGCCGTGGCCGGCGCCCGGTCAATCGATGACCCCGGTGTCGACCTGCCCCGCCTCGTAATCGTCGTTGACGAGTTCGCCGCGATGGCCGCAGATTACCCCCAGCTGCACGAACTCTTCGCCGACCTTGCGGCACGCGGTCGATCGCTCGGACTCCACCTGGTGCTGTGCACGCAACGACCCGCCGGGGCGATCCGGGATGCAGTGCTCGCCAATGCGACTCTTCGGCTGTCGCTGCGGGTCAACAATCGTGCCGACAGCGTTGCGGTGCTCGGTACAGCGCAGGCGGCCGAACTCTCCGGCGACCGCCCCGGCCGAGCCTGGATCTCGATCGGTGGTGACTCGGCGCGACTGCTGCGGGTGGCGCGCGCGACCGACGACGATGTGCGTCTCGTGATCGAGCGGTACCCGCTGGCGGCGCGAGAAATACGCCGTCCCTGGTGCGATGATCTTGCGCCGGTGGTGCTGCTGTCGACTCTTGACTGCACAGGCAGCGGTATCCCATTCGCCCGTGTCGATCTGCCGGAGGAACAGCGCCAGGAGACGGCCCGTTACGAACCATCCCAGCGGGGCAGCCTGCTCGTTATCGGAGCCCAAGGGTCGGGGAAGAGTGAGTTGTTCGCCACCCTGGCCGCGGCATCCGGTGTCGACCGGCTCCCCGCGACACCCGGCGAAGCCTGGGACGCAGTCGAGATCGCGCTCGGCCGAGTGCGTGCGGGAGTCGTCGGTCCACGGTTGCTACTCGCGGACGACCTGGATGCGCTTGTCGGGCGCTTTGGCGAGGAATACCAGCCGAGCTTCATCGATCGTCTGGTGGAACTTGCTCGCGACGGCTCGGTGGTGGGGTTGCAGCTCGGACTGTCCGTTCGGCGGATTTCGCCCGCACTGCACACCCTCGTCTCACTGTGCGATGAGCGGATCATCCTGCGGCTCGGTTCGCGCCAGGACCATCTCATGGCTGGTGGCAGCGCAACGGGATTCACCACGGATGCTCCGCCCGGCGCGGGCGAATGGAGAGGGTCGCGAATCCAGGTCGCGCTGCGATCGCCTGTCCAACCGGACTCCGCAGGCTCGACGTCGCCCGCGGTCAGCCCGTTCGATCTCGCGGCCTACGACTCCGTGATCGTCGTGACCACCCGGGTTGCCGAGTTTACGAGACGCCTCCGTGCGTTCGATTTGCCGGTCGCTGAGCTGCGCAACCCCCCTGCGCCGGGGGTATCGGCATCCCGGATGAGCGCCTCTGTGCTTGAAGTCGTGGATGCCCACAGGCCCGATGTAATTGTGGGCGACCCGGACGGGTGGCAGGCCAACTGGGCGGCACTCGGGGCCCTTCGTTCCGGTGCACTCATCGTGTTCGATCGGTGCAGCGTCGCCGAGTTCCGCGCGATCAGCGGTCGAAGGACGCTCCCTCCCCCGATCCGGGCCGGAGCGGACCAGTGCTGGGTGCTCGAGCCGGACGGCTCTGTCAGGCGGATGCTGGCACCAACCGCCTGACGCTCGACTTTCGCCACAGCGTGCTCAGGCCAGCACGCTCGCGAGCGTGCGGAAGCCGAGGCCGTGGGCAGCGGCAACCGGCTCGCTGATGATCTCACCGGCATGGGTGTTGAGGCCGAGGGCGAGCGACGGGTCAGCACGCAACGCGCCGACCCACCCGTTGTTGGCGATGGCTCGCACGTAGGGAAGGGTCGCGTTCGTGAGCGCATAGGTGGAGGTGTTCGGCACCGCGCCGGGCATGTTGGCGACGCAATAGAACAGTGAGCCGTGCACGGTGAAGGTGGGGTCCGCGTGGGTGGTCGCGTGCGAATCGGCGAAGCATCCGCCCTGGTCCACCGCGATGTCCACGAGCACGCTGCCCGGCTTCATCCGCGACACGAGTTCATTACTCACCAGCTTTGGGGCCTTGGCGCCCGGCACGAGCACGGATCCAATAACCATGTCGGCGGAGACGCAGGCTCGATCGATCTCGAACGAGTTGGACGCGATGGTCTTGACTCGGCCGGCGTACAGGGCGTCGAGCTCGCGAAGACGCTGGAGGTTGGTATCGAGTACCGTGACTTCGGCACCGAGGCCGACGGCAACAGACAGCGCATTGGTGCCGGCCACACCGCCGCCGAGGACGACGATCTTGGCTGGGTGCGTGCCGGGAACTCCCGGAACGAGCAGGCCGGGGCCACCGTTGGGCTTGAGCATCGCATTCGCGCCGACGATAGGGGCGAGCCGACCGGCAACTTCGCTCATCGGCGCGAGAAGGGGGAGCGCGCGCGAGGGCAACTGCACGGTTTCATAGGCGATGCCGGTCACGCCGCTCGTGAGAAGTTCGTCAGTGAGACTCCGTTCCGCAGCGAGATGCAGATAGGTGAAAAGAAGGAGATCGTCACGGAAATAGCCATACTCGCTCTCCACCGGCTCCTTCACCTTGAGAAGGAGATCCGCTTCCGCCCAGGTGGATGCTGCATCCGAGCTGATTGCCGCGCCCGCATCGACGTACGCGTCGTCCGGGATGGACGACCCGAGTCCCGCACCGCTTTGCACGAGCACCTCATGCCCGTTGGCAACGAGGTCATGCACCCCCGCCGGCGTTATCGCCACCCGGAACTCGTTGTTCTTAATCTCGGACGGAACGGCGACTCTCATGACACTCCTGGGTGATCGGCGCTGCAATTTTGCCACAGCGCTGTGGCGAGCGCGCTCCTCGAATCGAGGGTTCGCGCACCCCCAGCGTAGCGGCGTGAGACGCGTGATTCCGCAACGAAATCATCCGTCAAGGTACTGATTTCGTGAAGATTATGTTTCAAGATGGTTGATTTGCCCCTTTTTGGGTGCACTCGGGTGGTGTCCTGTGCAAGTATCAACCAACGGGTTCGCCGATGTCCCCGATAGCTCAAGTCGTGAAGGAGTCGTATCTCAATGACCCGCTCAATTCCCACGGATCCGATGGTCCAACGCTTGATCCGTGAGGCGCGTAGCGCCTCTCTCAGTCGCAGAAACGTGCTCACCGGCGCGGGAATCGGGGCAGCGGCGCTCTCGCTTGCGGCCTGTTCCACCGGAGGGGCGGCACCGGGGCCGAGCGCGGCAGTCGATAAGTCGAGTACTGATAAGAGCATCAAGTGGGACAACTGGGCGCTCTACCTCGACGAGGCAAAGGACGCCAAGAATCACCCGACGCTCGACGCTTTCGAAAAGCAGTCTGGGATTGCGGTCAAGTACGATGTCGCGGTCGATGACAACAACACCTATTACGGCAAGGTCAAGGATCAACTAGCGCTTGGCCAAGACATCGGGGCAGACTTGGTCTGCCTTACTGACTGGATGGTCAGCCGGCTCATCAAGCTCGGCTACGTGCAGAACTTCGATCTCTCGAAGATCCCGAACGCCAAGAACCTGACACCGTCGCTCCAGAAAGTCGATTTCGACCCGGGTCGTAAGAAGTCATTGCCCTGGCAGGGCGGTTTCGCCGGTATCTGCTGGAACAAGGACAAAGTGCCCGGCGGCCTGAAGTCGGTCAACGACCTGTGGGACAAGTCCCTCAAGGGACGCGTCGGGGTGCTGTCGGAGATGCGAGACACGATTGGCCTCATCATGGCGCAGGCAGGAGTGGACATCTCGAGCAAATGGGCAGACGCCAAATTTGATAACGCGATCGACGTATTTCGCAAGCAGGTCAGCGACGGGCAAATCCGCAATATTAAGGGCAATGCCTACACGGAGGACCTGAAGAGCGAGGACACGCTCGCCGCGATCTGCTGGTCTGGCGACATCACGGCGCTCAATACCGAAGCCGCCGGCACGAATGCCGACGCAGTCGACAAGTGGCAGTTCGCCATTCCGGAAGCCGGCGGTTCCCTGTGGAACGACAACTTCGTCATCCCGATCGGCTCTCCGAAAAAGTCTGACTCGGAAGAACTCATCAACTACTACTACCAGCCGGAAGTCGCGGCTCAGGTGGCCGCCTGGGTCAACTACATCACCCCGGTGGTCGGTGCGAAGGAGGCGATGCAGGCCATCGATCCCGGCCTCGCGGACAATCAGCTGATCTTCCCCGATGAGAAGACACTGGCGAGTGTGAAAGTCTTCCGCACTCTCACCGGTGCGGAGGAGAGCAAGTTCGGCGCCGCTTTCCAGGCCGTACTGTTGGGATCTTGATGGCCTCGGGAGCGTTCGCCGAGTCCGGCGCTGACCTCGAGCTGGTCGGCATCCAGAAACGGTTTCCCGGTTTCACCGCGATCGAAGAGATGGATCTGGTCATTCCGGCCGGGTCCTTCTTCGCCCTCCTCGGGCCATCCGGGTGCGGTAAGACCACCACTCTGCGTCTCGTCGCGGGGCTAGAGGAGGCTACCGCCGGTCGTATCCTCATTGGGGGTAAGGACGTCACAGACACGAAGTCGTTCCAGCGTCCGGTGAACACGGTCTTCCAGAGCTATGCCCTGTTTCCGCACATGTCGATCATCGACAACGTTGCGTTCGGTCTCCACCGTCGCAAGATCGCGGATGCCTCGACCAAGGCCCATGAGGCGCTGCGGCTGGTCGAGCTCGACCACCTCGCCACACGTCGTCCCTCGCAACTCTCCGGTGGGCAGCAGCAGCGCGTTGCTCTCGCGCGTGCGATCGTCAACCGCCCGGCCCTCCTGCTGCTCGATGAACCGCTCGGCGCGCTCGACCTCAAGCTCCGCCGCCAGATGCAGCTCGAACTCAAGTCGATCCAGGAGGAGGTCGGCCTCACCTTCCTGCACGTGACCCACGACCAAGAGGAGGCCATGACCATGGCCGACACTGTCGCGGTGATGAATAAGGGTCGCATCGAGCAGCTCGGGTCACCCGAGGTGCTTTATGAGCTTCCCCGCACGGCCTTCGTGGCCAACTTCCTCGGCCAGTCGAATCTCTTCACCGGGCCGGTGGCCGGCACCACCGCCGACAGCATCTCCGTCGACATCGAGGGCTGCAAGATCGTCGTACCGAAGTCGCGCGCGCAGCGTCACTCGGGTCAGGTAACCGTCGGGGTTCGGCCGGAGAAGCTCACTCTCCATCTGTCCGAGCCGGCGTCGGCTGCCGGTACTAACATCCTCGGACCGGGGCGGGTTATCGACGTCTCGTTCAGCGGCGTGAGCACCCAGTACATCATCGCGATTCCCGGGCACGGATCCGTCGTTGTATTCGTGCAGAACACCGGGGCGGGCCCGTCGGTCACCGAGGGCGCGGAGGCGTGGG
>ENA-OBIO01000628-OBIO01000628.1-metagenomes-genome-assembly--contig:-NODE-628-length-17190-cov-21.2132_pt1 | contig 17190 bp, 13 predicted proteins | sample MGYA00153383_OBIO01 | MGnify analysis MGYA00153383 | reverse complement strand
GAAAACTGGCGAGTTCGTCTTTTTTGAGGTGGCCGGGATGAACCCCTGGCGATCGATGTTTTCTGGCCTCGTGGATTTTCCTGGAGGAAGAGAATTGTGTATGATTAATGTTGTAGGACGATAATTAACCGTGTGATGTAACATGAGCCAAATTCAAATTTCTCTCGAAGGTGCAAGTGCGATCGCTTTGGCTGAGGCATTAAAAGGGTTGCCCGGTTTTGAGGTGAGTGTTGAGGTGGGGGAGCCGACTGAAGCGGTGCGGGGGGAGAAGCTCGATCGGGTTCTGGTTACATTGACGACGGTGGTGACGTTGGGGACGAGTACGGTGGGGCTGGCGGATAGGGCGGTGAGTCTGGCGGAACATGTGCGAGATTTTCAGTCGCCTCCTGTGACCTCAGTGTTGATTGTGTCGGAGAAGGGCGATCGGGTGAAGCTAAAGGATGCGACACCTGAGCAGATTGTGGAGGTGTTGAAGGGGATGCAATAGGGTTCAGTTCCTCAAGAATTCCTGGATATTGTTATGACAACGACTATTTTAATTTTGGCGGCTAATCCGATCGCGCTTGGCGATCCGTTAGAACTCGATCGGGAAGTCCGATCAATCGAGCAAATTCACGCTCTGTCTGAGAATCGGAAGAGGTTTGTCATTAAGCCTGCTGTGGCGGCGCAGTGGGATGATTTACATCAGGCTTTGACGGATCTCAAGCCGAAGATTGTTCATTTTGTTGGACATGGCGAGGGCGAAGATGGGCTGATGATGGCGCGTGAGGGCGGTGGGGTCGAGGCGGTGACGGGCGATCGGTTGGCGGCGCTATTCAAGCTTTTTCCTTGTGTGGAATGTGTGGTGCTGAATGCTTGCAAGACTGAGGTGCAGGCGATCGTGATTCATGAGCATGTTCGCTGTGTGGTAGGGATGAGTCAGAAGATGGGAGATGAGGCGGCGAGAGGGTTTGCGGGGGCGTTTTATCGATCGATTTTTGCAGGGGATGGTTATGAGCGGGCTTTTGCTGTGGGGAAGACGGGGATTGTGGGTAGGTTGGATGGGATGCAGCCGATGTTGTTGTTTCGGGAAGTTGCGTGGGAACCTGTGGAACTGGAGCCGCCGGGATCTCGGATGTCTGTTGAGTCGAAGTTTTATGTGAGTCGATCGCCTGCGGAGGAGGATGCGATGCAGGAGGTGGTGAAGCCGGGGGCATTGATTCGGATTAAGGCTCCGCACGAGTTTGGGAAGTCGAGTTTGATGGGGCGAGTGGTGGCTGAGGCGGGTGGGGCGAAAACGGTGTCGATTAATTTTCGGGAAATCGATCGGGAGTTTCTCGGAACGTTGAATGGATTTTTAAAACATTTCTGTATGCAGGTGACGCGAAAGTTAAAGGTTCCGAATCGCTTGGGGGACTACTGGGACGGTGGACTGGGAAGTAAGGGCGATTGTGGGGAATATTTTGAAGATTACTTGTTGCCGTTGATGCCGGGGGCGTTGGTGTTGGAGTTGGATGAGATGGATGTGTTGTTTGAGGGGGCGGGGGATAAGGCTTGGGCTATTGATTTTCTGTCGATGTTGCGGGCGTGGTTTGAGAAGGGACGGACGAGTGAGAAGTGGAAGAAGTTGCGGTTGGTGTTGGTTCATGCGAAGGACATTGATCAGGAAACGCTTCAGCAAGCGCAGTCGCCGTTTAATGTGGGGACGGAGATTGAGTTAGGGGAGTTTGATGTGGTGCAGGTGGGTGATTTGGCGGTGCGGCATGGGTTAGGGCAGTCGATCGCACCGGGGTTAATGGCGTTGGTCGGTGGGCATCCGCAGTTGGTCCGGCTGGGTCTATATGCGATCGCACGGGGGGAATCGCTGGAGACATTGGTGACGACTGGGGCGACGGAGGCGGGGCTGTATGGTAATCATTTACGACGAGTGCGATCGAAGCTGGAGGGACATCCGGAGTTGAAGATGGCGTTTCAGCGGGTGTTGACAGATGGAGGAATCGATCAGACGTCGAGTGCGGCGTTGAGGAGTTTGGGGGTGGGGAAGTTGCGGGGAAATAAAGTGGAGGTAACATGTGAGTTATATCGACAGTATTTCCGGAGTGTCTGGTGATGAGCGATCGTCCGGGTGAGTATCAAACCAATCAACCCTTTGAGTATGTGGTGGGGGGAAGTTTGCCGTTGGATGCGGTGAGCTATGTGAAACGATCGGCGGATGATGAGTTTTTTGCGGAGCTGAAGGCGGGGAAGTTCTGCTATGTTCTGAATTCGCGGCAGATGGGGAAGTCGAGTCTGCGGGTGCGGACGATGGCGCGGTTGCAGGCAGATGAAGTTGTGTGCGTGTCGATCGATATGACGGCTATTGGATCGGCGGAGGTGACGGCGGAGCAGTGGTATCTGGGGGTGTTGTGGGCGATCGTGAAGCAGGTGCGGGAACAGACGACTGCGTTGGCGGATTGGAAGTTGCCTGTGCTGCGGGCTTGGTGGGTGGAGCGTGAGGGGTTGTCGTTTGTGCAGCGGTGGGGGGAGTTTATTGAGGTGTTGTTGGGGGAGGTGGGGGAGCGGGTTGTGATTTTTGTGGATGAGATTGATAGTGTGTTGGGGTTGGGGTTTCGGGCGGATGATTTTTTTGCGGCGATTCGGGAGTGTTATAACCGTCGGGTGGATCAGCCGCAGTACGATCGGTTGACGTTTGCATTATTAGGGGTTTGTGCGCCGCAGGATTTGATTCAAGATAAGCGTCGGACGCCGTTTAATATTGGGCAGGCGATCGAACTTTCGGGGTTTACATGGGAGGAGGCGATCGGACTGGCGAAGGGGTTGCCGAGTGGGGAGGAGACGTTAAGGGAGGTTTTGGGGTGGACGGGTGGGCAGCCGTTTTTGACGCAGCGGGTTTGTCGATTGGTGCGGGAAGAAATGCCCCCTAATCCCCAATTCTGGGGGGACATGAGTGTGGATGAGATTGTGCAGAGTCGCATTATTCGGGTGTGGGAAAGTCAGGATGAGCAGGTGCATTTTCAGACGATCGGCGATCGGATGATGGCGGATGAGGGTTTGGCGGGCGCGATGCTGGGGATGTATCAGCGGGTGTTGGCGGAGGGCGGTGTGGGGATTGATGGGAGTGAGGAACAGATTGCGTTGCGGTTGACGGGGGTGGTGAAGAGGGGCGATCGGTTATGTGTGATGAATCGGATTTATGAGTGGGTGTTTGGGAGTGAGTGGGTGAGTGGAAAGTTGGAGGCATTGCGGCCTTATGGGGAGGAGTTGAAGCAATGGGTGGAGACAGGGAAGGAGGAGTTTTTGCTGAGAAGTAATGATCTCAGAAAAGCGACGGTTTGGGCAGATGAGAAAGATCGAAAGCTGGCACCGGAGGACTATCGTTTTTTACGGGCAAGTCAAGATTTGGAAACACAAATAGAATTGCAAGCGGCAAAGGAACGAGTTGCGTTAGAGCAACAGGCAAAGAACGTTCTGATGATTGCAAATCGTAAGGCAAAACGATTGGTGGGAGTTGGAAGTGTCTTTCTAGGAGTGAGCATTTTGGGAGCTGGGGCCGGGGGCTTGCTGTTGAATATTGCGGACATTCGGATTTGGAGTCTGACGGCGAAGGACTCCTACGCTAACGACGAACGAGAGTTAGCCCTTCGCATTAGCATGAATAACTATCAGCGACTCCAGTGGATGCGTGGGTTAGTGGGGTTGAAGTTGCAATCTTATCAAGTTACTCAAGAATCAACCATGACCGCGCTCCGAAGTTCGATCGAAGATGATATCCAAAATGTCGGTAACTTTATCAATCCCAAGTTAGAAAATATCAAAGATGAAAATTCTTACTCTGTGATAAGTGTGGTGTTTAGTCCCGATGGACAGATGATCGCCTTTGGGAGTGGGGATAACACGGTGAAACTGTGGAGTCGAGATGGGAAGCTGATCAACACCCTCAAAGGGCATGGTGAATCTGTGAATAGTGTAGTGTTTAGTCCCGATGGACAGACGATCGCATCAGGGAGTGGGGATAACACGGTGAAACTGTGGAGTCGAGATGGGAAGCTGATCAACACCCTCAAAGGGCATGGTGAATCTGTGAATAGTGTAGTGTTTAGTCCCGATGGACAGACGATCGCATCAGGGAGTGGGGATAACACGGTGAAACTGTGGAGTCGAGATGGGAAGCTGATCAACACCCTCAAAGGGCATGATGAGTCTGTGAATAGTGTAGTGTTTAGTCCTGATGGACAGACGATCGCATCAGGGAGTGGGGATAGGAATGGACAGACGATCGCCTCGGGAGGTCGGGATAACACGGTGAAACTATGGAGTCGGGATGGGAAGCTGATCAACACCCTCAAAGGGCATGATAAATCTGTGAATAGTGTGATGTTTAGTCCCGATGGACAGACGATTGCGTCGGGGAGTGGGGATAAAACAGTGAAACTGTGGAGTCGGGATGGGAAGCTGGTCAACACCTTCAAAGGGCATGGTTCCTCTGTGTTTAGTATAGTGTTTACTCCTGATGGACAGACGATCGCCTCCGGGAGTGGGGATAACACGGTGAAACTGTGGAGTCGGGATGGAAAGCTGCTCAACACCCTCAAAGGCAGTAATCCTCCTTTGATGAGTATGGGGTTTAGTCCCGATGGACAGACGATCGCCGTGGGGGGTGGGGATAACACGATGAAACTGTGGAGTCGGGATGGAAAGCTGCTCAATACCCTCAAAGGGCATGATGACGGTGTGATGAGTGTGGTGTTTAGTCCCGATGGAGAGACGATCGCCTCGGGGAGCCATGATACAACAATCAGACTATGGAGCCGGGATGGAAAGCTGCTCAATACCCTCAAAGGGCATGATGACGGTGTGATGAGTGTGGTGTTTAGTCCCGATGGGCAGACGATTATCTCCGGGAGTGGGGATAAAACAGTAAAGCTGTGGAGTCGGGATGGGAAGCTGCTCAACACCCTCAAAGGGCATGGTGAGTCTGTGAATAGTGTGGTGTTGAGTCCTGATGGGCAGACGATCGCCTCCGGGAGTGGGGATCAGAATGTGGTGTTTAGTCCTGATGGACAAAAGATCGCCTCGGGGAGTGGGGATAACACGGTGAAACTATGGAATCGGGATGGAAAGCTGCTCAACACACTCAAAGGGCATGATAAATCTGTAAATAGTGTAGTGTTTAGTCCCGATGGACAAATGATAGCCTCGGGAAGTTTGGATAAAACGATTAAATTGTGGAGTCGGGATGGAAAGCTGCTCAACACACTCAAAGGGCATGATTATGGCGTGAAGAGTCTGGTGTTTAGTCCCGATGGTCAGACAATCGCCTCGGGGAGTTGGGATGAAACGATTAAATTGTGGAGTCGAGATGGAAAGCTGCTCAACACACTCAAAGGGCATGAGTTCTTTGTGAGTAGTGTGATGTTTAGTCCTGACGGACAGACGATCGCTTCGGGGAGTGGGGATGGCACGGTGAAACTGTGGAGTCGGGATGGAAAGCTGCTCAACACACTCAAAGGGCATAGTGACGGTGTGATTAGTTTGGGGTTTAGTCCGGATGGACAGACGATCGCCTTCGGGAGTTTGGATAAAACGGTGAAATTGTGGAACAACTGGAACTGGCGTGATGACGACTACTTTGCAATGGGTTGCTATTGGCTCTCGCAGCATCCCAATTATGCAGAGTTTAAAAATGATTGCAATCAACATAGATCCCGCATCCCTGATCTATTAATCAATCAAGCCATAGCCACTGCCGCCACCGGAAACTACGCCGCCGCCGAAAACCATCTCAATGAAGCCAAACAACGAAATGACAGACTCGACATCACCCCCCACTTAAAAACCGCCCGCACTCTCGCCAGCCAATCCCTCCTCCAGCAAGCCCAACTCCGCACCACCTTCAAAACCCTAAACGATCTCAGCGAAGATGCCAACGTAGCCCGCAGCAACTTCGACAGTCTCACCCAAAGCCGCTTACCCGAAGCTGCTTTCCTGATCGATCGCGCTAAAACCATTAATCTCGAATTGAATGTGGAACAGGAGATGAAACGGGTGCGCGATCGTTGGAAAGTCTCCGTCGAGGAATTGAGAAGTAAGAAGTGAGAATGGTGAAGGGATTGGGTTTAGGAAGGAGCGATCGGCTTTTTACGATTCTTCCTCAGGTGCCTCACCGATCGGCCTCATCGCCCGCTCAATCTTCTCAATAGCCCCCGAAAAATCCATCCTCGTCCCCTCCCGCTGCGCCCGCTGCAACGCAATCCGATAATTCTTCAACTTCCCCCGCACAAACCCGCGCACCACATGCACCGCCTTCTCCCGCTCCACCTTCGCCGCATTCCACTGCGCCGATCGCACAAAAATATTCTTCGTCAACGGCGGCTCCAAACTCCCCAAATATCGCCCCGTCCCCGTCAAAAACGTCAACGGAATCTTACGTTCAAGTAACTCAATCAACGCCGCAGGCGAAACCGTCGCCCGACCCAAAACAACAACCCCATCCACCTTAATCAACGGCACATCCAGCAAAGTCTTCTTCTCAAACCGCACCGTCAACCGCTCATCCGTCTTCCCAATAAACGAATCATTCTGACTCACATACACAGTACCCATCTAACTCATCTCCTGATAACGTTTAACTTTTTCAACCGCCCGTGGCAAACAAGCATCCACCAAACTGCACCCCTTACATTTCGCTCCATACTCTGCTCGTGGCATCACTCCCGATATAAAAAGCAATCGCACCACCGTAATCATCTCCACAGTCTCTTGGCGCAACTTCTCATCCAAATTCACAATCACCCGTTGATGCGAACCTGCATAATACACATACCCCTCAGCAATCGTCACAGCCATCATCTCCTCCAAACACAACGCCTGCGCACACACCTGCAACGCATCATTTCCCCACTCCCCCTTCGCGCTCCGCTTATACTCCACCGGAATCACCCGCTCGTCTACCATCTCCACCAAATCCGACTTCCCAATCAACCCAAACCGCTCCGATCGTAGCCAAATCGCCCGCACCTGAACCACCTCATCCCGAGTCCCCTCACCCACCGAATGCACCCGATCGTGCAAACTCGTCCCCTCAATCGTAAATCGATTCTCCACAAACTCCCCCGCACAAAACATCCGCCAACACCGATGCGCACAATAACTATATTGATTCAAAGCCGCGATCGGCACATACTCAACATCACTTTCCATTCTCCATCCTCCCCATTCTCAATTCCCCATTCTCAATTCTCTGCACCATCCCCATTCCCATCGTCGTCTTCCGTCCCACCCCCGCAAACATCGCAAAATCCCCCAACGCGTTAAACTGCTGCAACAAAACCGGATCCCCGCCCCCCAATAACTTAAAACTCATCTCACCGACACAGCCCACAAACTGACTCCGAGAATCCACCGCCACCCGCGTCGAAATATCAAAATAACTCGGAAAAATTGAATCCACAATAATCGGCGAAATCTCAATTCCACTGTACCGATTCCACTTCTTAATCAAACTATTGAACACCCGATCGCGATCTGGCAACGGATTATCCACTGCCCCCTGCCGAAAACTCGTCGGCGTACAAAACCTCAAATCCACCCTCAACATTGAGTCTGACGCCTTCTCATAAAGCTGACTATAACTCGCAAAATTCGCCCAAGGCACCCCCGACTGAAGCGTCCCCAACACGCTCACAATCACCAAATCCGCCGCCCCCAAATGCCACGCCTTCTCCGGATTCAGATTCAACCAAAGCTTCGTCAAATGCCCAAACAACGCATCATCCAATAGCGTAATCCGCCACCAGCAGCTAGTCCCCGCCGGAATCGGACGATCGTACTGCCACTCAATCCGTCGTTGGCGCAGCCTCCCGGAACGGGAATCGTCCACCTGAATCGGACTCAACGTAAACGCCTTCTCCGTCTTCTGCTCATGCAACGCATCCGCCAATGGCTTATCGATCGAACTCACAATCTCCAAAAACAACGCATGAACATGTCGCCCGGTCAGAAAACTGGGATAGATAGGCGATCGAGGAACTAGATTAAGCACTAAACTATGAGGCACAGTAAACACTCCAGAAATGAACAGCAATGCAAATTGACAACTACGAAGAAGCACAAAACCTAAACGATCGGCTCCAAGCAACCATTCCCTTCCAAGTTAGGCTCAACAAAGGTCTCATAGCAACCATGCGAAACAACGGCGACAAGGCCAATGCAGACACTATTTTCAGCGTTGATCTCGTCAAATACGCAGGCGATCTCGGCGGCATCAACTGTGGCCTAGTCTCATTGTCCGGTCAACCTGAAGTGGCTGACAAATACATCGTATCGATCACCCACCTCAAAATCGACCCAATCCATCCCCTAGCCGCCGAAGTCAAAACCTACCAACAAACCCGCATCCAACGCCTAAAGCTCCAGCAAACCACAGGCTTCGCCGCCGAACTCCTAGCCCGAGGTCACGCCCCAAAATCCAAGGCAACCAAAGGCTTTGGGAAGTAGATCCACAGCAGACTATCCACTAAATCGATACTGCATATTGGCAGGTAAGGAAGAGAACCCGCTCCCCACCTTAATCTGATAGTGAGTGCCATTCAGAAATCGCACATTCCGAATCAAACTGACAGGCGGCATATTCAGAGTGTCATAGCTAACGACTTGATGCGTGAACATCACATCCAATGGATTAAGCGGGTGTTCACAAATGAAGTCTTTAGTGACGGTCTTAAACTCCGTAAGTTCTTCAATTTTCACCTCTGCCTTACTCATCCATTTCCCCAACCGAATCCACTTCGGTAGCTTGATAGATTGGCTAGAAATAATAAAACATTCAAACTGACTCTCTGCGGCAATTTCCTTTGCTCTCCCAAAGCTAGGAATGTTCTTCTGAGTCTTCTCCATTTCAACATGATAGTTATTATTGGCATACTTCCAGGTATGAAGAACCGCTGCATGTCTCACAGCCTTTGCAGGCGTTACATAAATCTCCTGTTGATTGAGCGGTGTCAAATGTTGCTCATACTTAGGAATTTGTTCTGGGCAAAAGTAGCGGTACTCATGTTCCTCATGGACACGGGTAGAATAACGATCGCTATCCACCAATCCCAACGCATAGCACAACGCATAATTATGCAAAATAGGTTCAGTCTCGTACAACCGACCGATTTCACGGGTGGCATAGTAGAGATTGTCATGGAGTTCGATCGTGCAGCGATAAATGTGGGTCATAGTTCTTTATTCCGCTGCGGCACTTGCTTTTTTAGACTTTTTAATGTGAGCTTCAAAGTAAACTTTAGCTTCCTTGTCAGCCTGACTCAAGACTGCCTTTAGTGAAATTTCATTCCCCAGCAATATTTTCACTTCAGATAGAACAGGTTGAAAATCGTCTTCAAATAAATCAGTATGCACAATAAATTCTTGACTCATCAAGTTCTTAATTGTTGTTGTCGCAGCGAGTAAAACATCTAACTCATTCAATGGGTCTGACGCGTTGAATTGATTGTTTGCTTTCATCAGATCATAGATTGCCTGCGTCCAGCGTAAGTTACTGACAATTTCACCATCAGAAAAGATAACACCCACCAGTTCATTCCGGACTCGACCCGTACGCGTTGTTTGAGCACCGTAGTGCCGTGTTCGTAAAATGTTATTGAACACATAGAGAAAGTTAGCTTCAGTCGGATCTTTAAGCGTCACAATACTAGGAAAGAAAACCTGTGGCTTAATGTGATCCTGCTGATTGATTCGGCTCGTTACCGTTCCTTTTTCACTCATTGTCCCATTCTCAAAAGGCGCATTAAGTGTAAACGTCTCATGGGTTTCATCAAAAGCAGTGATTGAAAATGCTGTATCCACAACAACCTTAGACTTTTCAGAACCAGAATCACCGATCGCAAAACCATAAATAATACAGTCAGGATTATTCATCGCAAATTTAACATTATATTCACAGTCCTCAGCCTTTACCAGTCCATAAGCCCGCATTAGCTCACGTCCCACCAAACGTTCCGGTGTAGATTGCTTCCGCTTAAACATTGAGAGACGACTAATCGGAGTTTTATCCTCAATCCCAGCACTGACCCGAGCCTTATTGAGTTCACCATCTGTTTGAAACAATGGATAAGATTCTGTGACGCGAATCGTTAGAAAGTGGACATACTTTCCCATTGGCTTATAGGGAATCTCTTTGTGAAATAATTTAGCTGAATCGATCGATTTAAGAAATGTCATGGTCTTCTATCTCCAATATGTAGGTAAGAATTAACGTTGAGAATTACTGTTTATTCTGGGAGTTCGTCTGCTTCCTCCTCTTTCAAAGCTTTTTTGTCTTGATGTGCTTTATTATCCTTGTCATTTTCTAATCGATAAAGAAACTCACAAGTATCTAGCAGTAGGTTCAACTGTCGCCCTGCCAATCGAGCACGATCGCCTAGAAATGCCGTCTCGAATACGTCAACTACAAAGTAGCGAGCAAACTCTAGAATAGCTTGACGTTCTTCTTCTCGATCGCTAATTTCCCATCGTCCATCTGCTGTTTTTAAATGAACTCGATCCATCAATTTAAAAACTTCAGCCGCAACAGTAATGATCAATGTATCTCCCTGAAAAACCGTGGAATCGGATTTGAGAAGAGTCTTTGCTGCTAGGTCCATCGGTTTTAAAACAGCATTGGCTTTGGGATTATAGCGTTTCTCAGCTCGATAGAACTTCCGATAGAGTTCCGTCAGACGTTGTGGGTGATTCAATGGTGACTTGGCAGTATCGTTCACGATCAATTGCTCCGCTTTTAATTCAACATAAGGATCAAAACAGGGATAGAAGTGATGAGCGTAAAGCTTTATCTTTTGGATGCTAGGTGAATCACTGGTTTGTTTTCTTGCCCATTTTGCCAAGTAGGAAAAGACATAGAGTGGACTCGTATCAAGGTCTTTAGCAAGTTCAGTCAACTTACCCCAGTTGGCATCGTAACCAGTCTTTCCTTGCTTGGCATTCACATCTAAATGAATTGCATAGGCAGCCGTTAGGGTATTGAGAGGAGACGATCGAGCATTCCCTCCCGAATCCTCCCAACCTTCCAAAACATGATCAAGTCGAAAACGATCGTTCCCGAGCAATACACGAATTGCCTGAGGCGCACCATCTAGAAATACGCTTTCCTCAAACTCTGCTCCATCATTAAAAGGCGGAATCGGGGATTCAGATACAACTGTCTTGACATCGAGAATCATGGGAAAGGCTAGAGCTAACCAAGCAGGCATCACCCAGGATGCTGTATCTGTAATTTTCTTTTCAGCATCTTTACCTGGTGGTTTTTCCGGTGGCAATGCCATAAAGTAAAAGGTTAACGGCTGATCGTCTGGATAGGCGAGCTTAAAGGTCCGATCGCGCCTAAATTCCGGATCTTTTTCATCCAAAGTGGTTTTACGCTCCAGATCATCATCCATTAAAAATGCATCAACAGATTGGTACCGATCGCGCGATAAGTCCACCTCCAAATCTCGACTAATAAAGTGATTACGGATACTCGTATCAAATCGAGTCTGAACAATACCACTATAGGCTTTCTGCAAGAACTTATTAGTTTCAGGTGTGAAGTAATAAGTTGGATAGAAATAGAGATAACGATACTTCCCATCCTCAAATCGCTTCCCAACAGCCTGAGTTTGATTCATCAAAATTTGCCGTAGCATCATTTCAATACCTGAAATACTGGAAATATTTCGTTTGGCGTTAGAACCGCCCAGCATTTGCTTATTTGTATATACCTGCGGCGTAAATAACACGGCTGATTCCATTTGTTCAGTCACCGTATAGGCAGAATGAGAAATCGAACAGATAAGCTGTTTACCACGCCCAGATTTTTTAGCATTGTTATAATTAGAAAGCTCCTTGAGGAAAATATCAGCTTGTTGTAATTTTGATTTCTGTTGAACTTCACCCGGCAACATGATGACCCGATCGCACCATTTCCGTATATCATCCCAACCATCGGGGAGTTGATATTGAGCCGTGATAGGCTGAATCAACTCTGCAATATGATTAACAACCTGAAAGCAAGGCTCTCGTACATTCTCCAGACCAGGATTGTGCTCTAGATACTTAGCAGCTAAGAAATACCATTCATAAGGAACACCACCCGTATTTCCTTTGAGCTTTAGTTCTTTCAGCGATTCATTAATCCGTTGAATTCCTCGAATCTGTGGTAAATACTGTTCCAGCCCCCAAAAATCAGCAACTTTATCAATTAATTTTAGATTAGGGGGTTCAGGTAGTTTTTTGTCTTGTTTACGCAGGATGCCAATCCGATCGAGCCGATCGCCCCAAATTTTCCGACTAATCACATCACCAAATTCAGCAATTTGGTCAATCCGAAGGTCATCACTGAATTTAAAATTATAATCAGCAGGTAATACACCTTGCTGTTGAAACTTGACCAAATTTTGGCTCCGGCTCGTTGCAACAGAACTTTTACCAGTTCTCAAAATCCGGAGTGTCGCATCTAATGCAATGCGCATCAGCTCAACATCATCAAAAAATAGACTATAGTAATCCGCATACTTCATGCCCTTCCCGTCTCGACCAAATCCAGTTTGGCGTAGACGGAGTTGACCTTGACAAAGCTTTTTGATGCTTGCGACGACGCATTCTGGAAGCTGCGATCGATCGACGAGTGGAGCATCTCTACGAACAAGATAAATAACTCCTGTCGGCAAATACAGCAGCGGCTCATAGTAAGTGAAATCTGGGGTATTCAGCCTGGTATGAGCATCAACAAGAGCATTATTCACGACATTAGTAAGTACACCACGATTTTCGGAAATACTGTGGTAAGTCAGCTTAAGTTGACCATTACTTAGGTTATGAAGCAGCTCAGTAAATTTTCTATTTTCTGCATCGTAGGGGTGTTTGACGATCGAAGCCAAAGAATCTGCCAAACAAGTCAGATCAGACAAACTACGCAACGCCCGATCGCTGAGTGTTGGATTCAGCCCAAATTCAGAAAAATTCCAGTTTGTATCCCAGCGTCGTTGGGCGTTGTACGCCATACACAGGAGATCGTCAATGTATTCTTTATAAGTTGTGGAGTCTTCAGGATTAATAAATCGATCGAGTCCTAGTTGCTGAGATTTTCCATCAATAATCTGACGATGAGCATCAAGAGATAGCTTTCGACAATCACTAGGTACATCAGGAAACTTCTCGAAGTCATGCAGAATAAATCCAGCAATAACCAGTCGGCGTTCTCGCTCTCGCACCACACGCTTAATAGTTGTATCTAAACTGGCCAGTCGGCGTTCGATAATATTAGCAGGAAATAAACCATTCAATAAGTGAGTATTCAATGATTGATCTGCCGCATTATCCCGCCGAACTCTTTCCTTTCCTTCTGCTTCATTCTTTTTATCAAGCTCATCGAAAAACTTTCCACCTTTAGCCGTGACCCCGATCGCCATTCTTAATAAATTTGGCAGCACATAGTTTGCAAAGTCTTGCATTACTGCATCATCAGGATTCTGAGACTGAATGGCTTCCCGCAATAGTTTTAGCGTGAGAAGTTCTGTGGGGGTTTCGATTGTGCGATCGGCTTCTTCACCTAATCCAAAATCACCCTCTAAAAAATCAAAATCATCATTCATTGTTCTCCTCCAGTGAATCAAGGAAATTTTCGATTTGCTGAATGTACTCAGGGTACTGATTTAATGCTTCAAAGATGATTTGAAAAACTATTTCAGGATCGACAGCATAATAATGATGCGCTAGTCAATTGCGGAAGCCACCTGATTCATGCATATCTTGGGCTAGCTGTAATGGAAGTACATTGAACTTTCTAAGTTCTAAGAAACCATCTGAATTCGATTTTCTAACAACTTTAAACTGCTCCTTTAGTAGATGATTATTGATATCTAAAGCTGCTTGTATAGTGATCTCTAGAACTCTCTCTGCGGCTCGCGTCTTATAGCGATCAATCACTGAGGAATTCATCCAATGTCAACGCTGCTAAAGGTCTCAGTTCATTTAGGTAGTCAAGAATCAGGTCCAACCTAAAGCGTATTGTGTTGGGATCAAGTGTCATGCTTTCAGCGCCTTCCATTCTGCTAATTTGCGGTGAATACGTTCCCTAGTTTCACGATTCATCTGCGTAAGTTCTGCTGGACTTTTGAGATGTTGATGGCAAAAATTCTGGGAAACTGCAGCGTCACGCGCATAAATGACGACACCATCATGGGCGATCGCATGGGCCAAAAGCACTGAAGCATGTTTCATGTCAACCCAGTCAATTTCGTCATCGCCCAAATCTAATAAATTCTGCCAAATGCACCACGATCTATAGCAATCCCAACCACCGACTTCATACCGTTGTCGTAATTCTTCGTCAAATAGCATGGCAAAGTCCCAATCACTCGATGCCTGATTGTCGCCCCGTGCGCGTGAACCAAAGAGAATCAAGAGCTTCAAGTAAGGCACTTGCTCCAAGAATTCTGGGATTTTAGCTTTTACGTCATCGATCGATTGAAGTTTCATACGTGCCTCATCTCCGCCAGATTCTTCTATTTTACTCAACCTACTATCCATATCTCACCTCCTTTGCCCCGAAGCTGGTATGCCAATGTATCTAGCAACAGCGCACTCTGTCCAAAGGCGATCGAGTACGACGGGATCGGATCCTGGAAACTGTACTGATCGCTAATGGGGTAAATCTGAAAGTGCATCGGAAGCCTAAGCCTCTGGCGCACTTCAGTCACCGGACGAGGCAAAACATAGCTGACCAATGCTTGGTTACGAAGTTTCTTATTAATCTCCGCAGCCCAACGGTTCTCCGGCTGCCATATTTCCAGCCCCTTGAGTACTTGCACCCAATAAACATTTGCCACAGTCTCCAATGACCCTGGAAAATGCATCTTCCAATTCAACCGTTCCTCACGGTATGCCTTCAGTTTCATAAACGCCAAACAATGTTTGTATCGTCCTTTCGGAATCGGTTGCCCAGTCCGTTTAGCCGTAGCTTCCAATGCCCGCGTAAACGCCGCTTCTGTCCAAAGCTCAATCTCTAAGTTGCCCAAAATTCCCGGCAAGTCATAGGTCTTAAACCGTTCAGCCTCATTCAACTCCGTCTCATCGTAGATGCCACATTGCAGCGGACTACTCCCCCGAAAACTACAGGCATCCTCCGCGATCGGATTTCCAGACTTTTGCCCTGACATCTCTTGCCACTCTTGCGCCCAACCTTTGACACGCCCAGCCACTTTCCTAATACTCGTCTCAAAAACTGTCTCACAAGCCAATTGAAACTGCTCCCGACTTCCCGCGTATTGTTGCTGAACTGTTTTATGGTTCAAATCACGGCAGAGCTTAAATGATTGCACTGCCCCCCACCGTTTGTAATAGCCTCGAAAATCATTAATCTGACGATATTGAGCATTAATCGCATTGTTTAATGCTGGACGATCGTAGTAATCCCCCGAAATAAATGCATCATCATCGCCCAAAAACAACCGCTCAACTAAGAAGTTTGGCACCAAGGCATACGCTACAAAACCATCAAATTTTTCACCTTTTGTATTGAATTCGTGTCGTGCTAACCGTCCCAATCGCTGAATAAAATTACCCGCATCTGATGACTCGAAAATCAAAAAATTAATCTTAAAATCTACGCCCACATCGATCGTACTGGTTCCCAAGACTAGATCTGATGCTAATGAATTCTCCCGTGCAGTTTTGCCCGACAATCCCGTATTTTCACCCACAGTCAAACCATATGGCTGAAATAATGCTTGAAAAAATGGGACAAGTTGCTTCACTGCTGCGATCGAATTTAAAATCACAGCCCCTCTACTGCCAGGATGATCTTGAAAATACTGCACAATCGTTTCAGCATTTTCCTTAAGCCAATGCTCTGACGCTTTCGCCACAGATTCAAGTGGGACAAAATCTAACGTAATCTCCCGTGCCACCTGCCGCCAGCCTTCCGTTTGTAATTGCTTCTGAATCTTTAGTGTATCTGGAAAGCGATACTTATTTTCCAAAATCGGACTAATCATCCGACACCGAAATCCAGCCTTCTCCAACCGTTGAATCAATTCTGCATCCGGTGTTGCAGATAAAAATAGAAACTTCTTACGACGATTGGTCGATCGAATCAGCAGCATAGTATTGATGACACTCGTCACTTGAGGTGCAGCATAAACATGAAATTCATCGAAAATAAATAAATTAAAATCTTTATCAATTCGTCCATACAATCTATCTGGTGAATCATCTGGCATAATATAAGCCCGACGATGAAGGTAGTGAAAAATATCGGGATTTGTTAGCAAAACTTCCGACTGACTCGTCCGAGTTGCGATTGCAGCGCCTTTACTAATGGATTCATTTTCTGCATAAGTTTCTAATTCTGGGCCACTCAATCGGGTCACACGCGGATCATGGGCAGGCTGAAACATCTCAATATAATGCCTTGTCTGAGACTCTTGATCGCGTGCCAGTTCATTGGTTGGATAAAGCGCGATCGCACAACCCTCACCCTGTAAAACCTGCAACTGTCCAGCCAGACTTTTCCCGTCGCCTGTCATCGCAACATTAAAAACCACGTCAATATTGGGATCTCGCAAAGCCTTGAGCGTTTCAAGTTGATGCCAAGATAATGAACAACCTACTGGTAGATAAATCTTCTCAGAAGATGCATCTGCTGGGCTAGAGTAGACTGGTCTCAAATTAATTTGGTAATCTGCTTGGTTCATTGTTGTATTATCTCGCTAATTCAATCGTAGTAGACACCATCCGATACTCAAACCGCATTCCTTCTCGCCGCTTCTCAAACTGGTAGCCCTGCTTTTCCGCCACATGTTTCGTCGCCGAAAACCGATGCCCCACGCGACTTACCAAGTCGTCCGTCGAATACCATTTCCCATCCACCATCACCGAAACCAACAACTCTAACTTCGTCATAATTTACTCCGAAAAATACGATAATCAGGACCATTCAACAATCCTTCAAGACCATTCAACAATCCTTTACCGACTCTCTAAAACCTACACCATAATTTGTGTCCGTAAATCGTTGATAACTCCTATATTGACAGCCATAATAGAAATTAGCAATATAAACACGGATAAACTGTCCGTACACTTTTATCATGACTCGTAAAGGCAATGCTATTACTCTCTCTCTCCAAGATTATGACAAAGATGCGCTGAAGCAGATTGCAGCCGGTCTTG
>ENA-OBIO01000627-OBIO01000627.1-metagenomes-genome-assembly--contig:-NODE-627-length-17241-cov-27.3146_pt1 | contig 17241 bp, 13 predicted proteins | sample MGYA00153383_OBIO01 | MGnify analysis MGYA00153383 | reverse complement strand
GGAAGAAGGAAGAAGGAAGAAGGAAGAAGGAAGAAGGAAGAAGGAAGAAGGAAGAGGGAAGAGGGAAGAAGTTATTAGTTAGTTGTTCTTTGTTAGTTATTTATTATTATAAATAACCAATGCCCAATGCCCAATTCCCAATGCCCAATTCCCCATTCCCCATTCCCCATAAATTATGCCTTGTTAAGTCCTAAGCCTTTTACTTCCGAGTATCGTTCCATGAAACGCATAAATCGTTCCCATTCTGCGGCACTTCTCATTAGATAAAGAGCTTCCAAACCCGCAGGTTGACCATTGATGAACTTAGCCTTAACTTCGCGAGTGATAAGTTCGCCTTCTTCGTCGATCATGTACATTCCAGTAATATCTTGGGTACTGGTGCTGCTGAGAGCTTTGGGATTTTCAAACAGAAACGTGGCAGTGCCTTGATCTCCGCTTTTAGAACGGGTTAGGCGCACTTCGGGCACAGCATCTTCGTCCATACCCCGAGAGAATTGAATTTTAGCCATAATTTGACAGTCGAACCTTAAAGATTGCTGAATTTCTTAATCTTTTATCATAAAACGATTCGGTACTCGTGAATCAAGACTTGGGAGGGGCACAGAGGTTGATTCCAACTATGCCCTCTCCCTCTTCCCAATTCCCTTAGACGATGTAGGGAGAGTTAATGGGCTGGGCCCGGTTTGTGGCTACCAGAGTCTGGTACACGAGGGCTGATATCTCGCCCCGGGTGATGTCGCGGGCGGGGGAAAGCTTGGTGCGTGTGGGATAATTGACTACGATTTTGCGCTCTGTGGCGGTTGCTATCTCGTCGGTGGCAAAACTGGGAATCAAAGCTCGATCGTCATAAACGCTCAAAGAATTAGGATTGCCACCTGTCAACTGCAAGCCATTTACCAAAGATACAATAGCCTGAGTTCTAGTCAAATTCTGCTCCGGGCGAAACGTGCTGTCTGGGTATCCAACCAAAAAACCAGCTCGATTAGCTTTGACGATCGCACTTTGCGCCCAAAAATCCGCCGCCACATCCTTAAAAACCGTCGCCTCACGCCGTGGTGCGAGCTCAAACGCCCTCGCCAGCAAAGCCGCATACTCAGCCCTAGTTAAATTGCGATCGGGCTTAAAAGTGCCGTCGGGAAACCCGTTGACGATGTTCATCTTTGCCAGGCAATCGATAAAATCCTTAGCCCAGTGCGTGCTAATATCCGTGAAATTTGTCCCAGGAGTCGGAGTTGGCGTGGGAGTCGGAGTCGGAGTTGGCGTTATATTACCCAACTCAAACAAACCCTTCACCCGCGAAGAATTGATCTGATTTCCGATCGCCAAAATCTTCACCCCAGTCGCATTTTGCAAGTCGAATTCACCGTTATCCCGAAAAATATTGCCACCCAAATCTTTAGCTGTACCAATATCTGGCAGCGATTTCCCCACCGCAGTCAAACCGTCTTCCGTATTTTTTTCAATCCGATTCTTGCGCAAAGTCGGCTGAGATTCCCCCGCTAAAACAATACCAGAGCGATTTCCAAAAATTTGGTTATCAACAATCAAAGGAGCCGACTTAGCTTGCAGAGAGATGCCGAAACCCGTATTTTGAAAAGTATTGCGTCGTATTACTCCCTTAGCGCTTCCCGCCATAATTACGCCAGCCGCTGAGTTTTTCACAAATACGTTGTCGAGAATCGCCGGATTAGCAGTACCCGTGGCAAAAACGCCTTCGCGCTTGGATTCAGTAAAAGTGCAGTTAGCGACAGTTGGAGAAGTTGACTCAATCCAGACTCCGGTGCCGCGACTATCAAGATTAGTGACAGTTATTCCGCGCAATTCCGAATCATTTGCTAGCAATATGGTGATATTTTGACCCGCAGCGCTGGGGCTAACAAATTTGCCGCTTCCTTGAATCAGAGTGCCGCTACCTTTGTTGGTTTCATTCCCGATTACTTTGACTCCCGAGGGGATTTCCAAGGGGAATTGTTCGCCGCTAGCAGCGCTGTAAGTTCCTGGGGCTAACCCAATTGTGGTTCCTGATGCAGCACGACTGAGGGCACGGGCGATCGTTTTAAATGGAGCCGATTGGCTGCCGGTTGCTGAATCGTTACCTGTGAGGAAGTTGACGTAAAGTGTTGCCATGTTTTTGCTAAAGAGATAATTGGCGATCGAGCCTTTGTGCAATTTTCATTCTCTACCAAGCTGACACCTGATCTATATTTGCCTCTGATTTCAGAGATTATTTACCACGATAAGCTCTTCCGCATCTAAATTGTATTTTTAGTCAAGAAACCCCGGTTTCTTTCTCCTTCCCAGTCATATTAAATCCGGTACCATCGGAATTAACATTACCCACAGTCAGGACACGGCAGTGCCGTTTCCCTACAATTAATCTGGCGATAGGTAGGGACACGGCAATGCCGTGTCCTCTCATGATTATTGGGGTAGGGACACGGCATTGCCGTGTCCTCCGCTTGCTTCATTTCAATTCCCACCCAATTTTACAATACAAGACGCATCCAAAACAACGACAATTTCATTCTGGAAAACAGCACAACTTGTCATTGCTGGAACTAATGCGGGTATTTTCCCTTGTTTGAGAGAAAGCATCGCCTCTGGTGTCGCATCAAAGTCATCGATCCAGCCGTAATCCTCGACGTACTGAAGAGTCAAGGCATTACGATCGAGCATCCAAAAATCAATTCCATACTTGTTGATGAAGTTTTGCAGGATAGCGCGATCGGGTGTATATTGAGCGCGAATTAAATCATTAATTCGCTGCAAATATCGGCTGAAGTAGCCTTTCTGATACGGCACTGCATATTCCTTAGCCACCAAAACAGAACGCTGACTAAAAGTTGGTAAATTGTCTACTTCTCCGGCAATTGAAGCAATCAGAATATTCTTCGGTTGTTGCTGAAAAAACTTGTATAATTCTGGCATTTTACCTTCTACATATCCCACGCTGGGGAAATCTTCGACAAAGCAGGGATAAAAAAGTAAACTAATAGCGATTGTGGTTGTCGTAATTAGTGCAACTAGATTTTTTAACTTAAATTTTATTTCGGTTTGTGATGCCCAATGACCGACTCCATCGATCATTAAAGTTAGGCCGATCGCACTGATAAAAACAATAACAAACCGCAAGCTATAAGCCGTATAGCGTCCAGGCTGATACAGCTTAAAAATGGTGGCATGAGCCGCAAAAAACATCGCCAAGGATGATAACATTAGCTGAAGCAACAGCCAGATTTTGCTTTGAATCTGATTTGCTAAGGGAAAAGCCGATCGCCAAAACAGTAGCAACGGAAATAACAGCGCGACACAGTGAGTCACAGGCGTAAACAGCGACTTAGGAAAAATCCCGCTTCCCCTACCAGTCAGCCAATAATCTTTAAAATTAGGACGAAAAAAAGCATTTCTGCCATCTTCGGCAAATTCTGGCATTTTTTTAGCTTCTGCTGCTGTATAAGTCGGGCCAAATTCAGATTTGTCTAAGGCATAGGGCAGCATTACTGCAAAAATAACTCCCAAACCTGTACTGCAAAATAGGTAGTTTGTGCGATCGCGCGACCAGCACAAACGCCCATTTTCCCAGCCTAGCAAGCGCAAAACTAAAATTCCAGCAGCCACCAAGGCGTAAGGAGGATAAAATAATCCAATTAGGGCGATCGCTCCTAAACAGGGCAGCAACGAACGGCGCGATAAATAATATAAAAAAGCTAGAAATATGGGATAGATAAAAGCTCTTGGAGTTGTGGAAGCCAAATCGTCCGTCATCCACATATGCTGATTTAATAACAAAGATGCCATGAATCCAGTCATCGGCACTGGCAGAATTTCTAGGCAAAAGCCAAAACAATAATAAGTGGAGATTAACCCGAGGAATAGCGGCAATATTTTGTGAAAAAATAGCGGGTGAATGCCAATTATTGCTGCTAGTTTGTAAAGAGTGCTGTAGCCTGCGGGGGCGATAGATTGAAAATAATTAGCAATGAAATCATTGGGGAATAATTTAGGATCGACAAATCGCATCATCCAAAAAACGTGCTGTCTGGCATCGTCTTGCACCATATACTCGGCGCTGAAGGCTTGTTTCATGCCTAAAATCCCATAGATTGCGGCAAATGTGAGGCTGAGAATTAACCAGAATATTGTGTGCGATCGGGATGTGCGATCGACTGTCGTAGTCAAGAATTTGTGCAGTTGTGCGATCGGCATGGCGAACAAAAATATTTTTAATTAAATTGAGATTTTAAAGCAAATATATCTTACCATCCTTCTGTAGTAATAGTAAGGTGCGCATTTCACACCTCCGAAACGGTTTGTAGTGAGGACTTCAGTCCTTAACTCAAAAAAAATAGCTCACAGATGCGAGCTTAACTATGTTTAAGTTACAAATTTTAGCCTATCAACTTTCAAGTGGAAAATGACACAAATAGTGCTGCAATACCAAAGGCGATCGCCGCTCCACCCAACAGAAACGACCAAAAGCGATGGAAACTGCTAACCTTTGTGCCACTATCACTATTTAGTTCAATTAAATCCATCCAAGGCGCAACACCGCGACGGAACCAACCCAAAGCATTAACCTCCATTCCAATCAAACTTTTCACCCGTTTCATCCCAAACAGAAAATTACCAATCGGGCCAAAACGAGAAGCATAGCGCAGATAAATCATTCCCGTTTTGTCTTGCAATTTCAAATCAGAACCGAAGGCATAACCAGCATCGCCACGGCCAATTAATACGCCCTCAAGTTTTGCAGGTTGACCCCGTAAAGGACTAGCATAGGGGTCAGACATTAAGGTTAAAACATCCAATTGTTCTGCTGCTTGATAATTAGGAAACATCACCAAAGTCTTGAGCAAAATTCCCGTACCTAGACCAATCAAAGGACAAGCAATCATCATCATCGGATTTGCAGCCGACAGGGAAATCCCGATCGCAAAACCCACAGCCAAGCCCATAATTTCCGCACTATAAAGCAGCAAATCGAACACAAAGTTACCGTACAATTTCCGCTTGCTCAAATTATGCCCTTCACCAATAATTCGGCCCATATCAAACTCAATATCTAAGCCTAATTGTTCGGCGTAAGTGCTCAAAGCGCGAACTCGTTTACCAGTCAGCGGGTGAGTCGAATTCAACTCCATCCACCAACCCCAAGGATTAAACATATCCCACAAAAACACTCGCCCAATCTTTTCTGGTGACGACGCAATCCTGTAAGCAGTACCAGTAGAAGTGGCAGCTTTAGCATCGTAAATACCTAAAGCGCGAGTTCCTTCTAATAAATGGCTGGGTTCTGTTGCCCTTTGTCCTTCTTCCAAAATACCGTAAGCAATCTTTACCAAAGCACGAGACAAAGCATTGGGATTTCCGGTAGTTTCTGCTGCAAAATGGTCGGCAAAATATTCGCGAGTGCGCGACAAATACAACAACAAATAAGTACCAGCGATGTAAAATAAATAAGCAACAGCAGCTACACTACCCGCCGCATCTTTTGCTTTCGATCCGCCGCTGCGACCGAGCCTTTGAGCAGTAATGTAAATTAAGTAAGTAATTTGTACTAAAGTCGAAGCTAAAGTCATTACTGCAAAGTCCCAGTGGACAATGTGACCGAATTCGTGGGCGTAAACGGTGGCAATTTCATCGTCATCTAAATAGGTAAAAAGACCTTCACTTACGACTACGCGAGCGCTGTTTGGTAATGAACCATAGGTAAAAGCAGTAGGGTTTTGGTCGTCGATAATTCCTAAACGTGGCTGTTTGAGGTTTCTCTGTTTGCAAATCTTCTGAATAACTTTTGCAGTTTCGGGACTTTTGCTTTCAATTTCTGCTAGCGAAACCCAGCGAGTATTGTAAAGCCAATTTTGGGTTAAGTCCATCAAGTAAGGCGATAGGAAAAAAGCTGCGATATTAAAAATCAAAGTTATGGGAAGTGCGATCGCCAATCCGACTACTGGATCGGGACTGTTGATAATGAAAACTAAGGCTAATGATAGCGCTAACACCATACCAAATAGCATCATGATGGTGACGCCGGAGGCTAAAACAAGATTTCCACCAGTTTTCTGTATCAGTTTAACGCCGGCTTTGGGCGATCGCCCTGCCTTGTGTAAAGGAGCTTGAGATGACATAATAATCTCCAAAGGTTATTGACAAATAGGAATCTACGTCTGACTTTGTATGTACTTTACTGTTTTAGCCTGTCAGTTGGGATTGTTGTACCGATTCTCAACAAAAATATAGAATTTGCTCTAGAATCATTAAGATAATCTGTAGGGTGCGTCGCCGCTCGTGTTTAATGGAACTTGCAGATTATGAGAGAGCGACGCACCTTACTTACCTGAGAAAGGCTATATGATGAATTTTTCACAATTTGCTGTTATGTCAATTCTTGAAATTGCCCAAAAAACCCGCCAAGCTGCTCGAAAATTGGCAGTTTTGTCCGCTGATGCTAAGAATCAAGCTATTGAAACTATTGCTAAAGCTTTAGAAGTTGCTGCGCCGGAAATTCTGGCGGCGAATGTGGCGGATCGCGCGGCGGCGGAGGTTGATGGAATTGCCAAACCGTTGTACGATCGCCTGAAGTTAGATGAGAGCAAGTTGAAAAGTGCGATCGCCGGTGTGCGCGACGTTGCAAAACTCCCAGACCCCGTAGGTTCCGTCCAAATTCACCGTGAATTGGACACAGGATTAATTCTGAAGCGCATCACCTGTCCTTTGGGCGTTTTAGGGATTATTTTTGAAGCACGTCCAGAAGCTTTAATTCAGATAGTATCCTTAGCAATTAAATCGGGAAATGGCGTAATTCTCAAAGGTGGCAAAGAAGCAGTTCGTTCTTGTGAAATATTAACAAAAGTCATTCGCCAAGCATTAGCAGCAACCGCAGTCAATCCCGAAGTCGTGCAGTTACTAACCACGCGGGAAGAAACAATTGAACTGCTAAAAATGGATGAATATATAGATTTGATTATTCCCAGAGGTTCCAACTCTTTCGTACAGTTTGTGCAGGACAATACCAGAATTCCTGTGTTGGGACACGCCGACGGAATTTGTCATATGTATGCAGATAAAGCTGCGGATCTCAACAAAGCAGTAGAGATTGCCGTCGATGCCAAAACGCAGTATCCCGCCGCGTGTAATGCCATTGAAACTATGTTAGTTCACAGGGCGATCGCCCCCAAATTCTTGCCCATAGTTGCCGAAGCATTGCAGCAGAAAAAAGTCGAACTGCGGGGAGACGAAACCACCCGCAAAATCCTGGAGATTGCTGCAACAACAGAAACAGATTGGTCTACAGAATACAGCGATTTGATTTTGTCAATCAAAATAGTAGACTCTGTGGAAGAGGCAATTAACCACATCAATACTTACGGTTCGAGACACACAGATGTCATTGTCACCGAAGATAGCGAAGCCGCCGAGACATTTTTAAATGGAGTAGATGCGGCCGGAGTTTATCACAATTGTTCAACTCGATTTGCCGATGGTTTCCGCTACGGTTTCGGTGCAGAAGTGGGGATTAGCACGCAGCAAATGCCACCTCGCGGGCCTGTCGGTTTAGAAGGGTTGGTGACGTATAAGTATCGAGTTGTTGGAGATGGTCATATTGCCGCTAGTTATGTGGGGAATGAAGCTAAGGAGTTTATTCATCGAGATTTGTAATACAAAATTTATGCAACAACCACAATTAGTAGGGTGCGTCAGATCAGAGACCCTGAATAATCACCCTAGAATCTCGTCTGACGCACCCTACAACTCATCGAGATTTGTAGAATAGTCAATTATCAACTATAATTTAAACAGTCAAACCTCTGTCACCATCTAGTCCTATGACTCTCATACAAGATACAGATGTCAAGAGCAAAGCCTTTGATGATTTGATTAAATGAATTAATCAAATCACAAACCTCTACACCATCTCTGACCCACTAGAAACTTTTCAGTTTATCGTCGAAAAACAAACAATTACATCCTTAATTATTGAAGCTCACGATAAAATCACCAATCTATTTCCTAACGAAAAATTAGGATTAGAAGTCAAAACAGAACCCGAAATAGCGGAGAGTCGAAGTCTCTGGATTACAATCTATACTAAACTCGAAGTTGATGAAGCTTTTGAAAAATTAACGATTCTTGATGATACTTGGTGGCTGGAAGCTATAACTTCTGTTCCTAAAAGTAATTTACATATTAATCTTGAATGGGAATCAAATGAAATTTGATTGGTCTGAGTATTTTAATTTAGCACAGGAGTTGGCTGCTATATCTAGCGATAATTTCGCCAGTAATGAAGCAAAATTACGTTTTGCTGTGAGTAGAGCTTATTATTCAGTTTTCTGTTTGTCTCGGAATTACTTACGGGATGTTGAAAAAGACCCTAGACTGTCTCGCAGAAACAGTTTTGATATCAATCAACATCAATATGTAGCTGAGGAATTCATTTTTCACAAATCGAAAAATCCAAAAATCATAAAAATAGGTGAAAATTTAAGTAGATTAAGAGAACTTAGAAATAAAGCTGATTATTCAGATACTATGTTTAGTTTACAAAAAGATGTTAAATATGCTTTAAAAATCACTGAAAATATTATTTCAGCATTAAGTGATTTAAAGCAAGATACTTAATCTTAAGTAAAGTCTCCCTTCTCCTTCTCTAAAAAACCGATCGCCCTTTCTGCCTCCCATTGCAAACAAACTTAGCTACAATTAAGCGATACTGCGCCACCCAACTCGAACAATCTTCAGTTGTCTATGTCTAACTCCTCCACCCTCACCGCTGGTTCAACTCTCGAAAAACGCTACCGCATCCTTCGCGAATTAGGGCGTGGCGGTTTCGGGCGCACTTACCTCGCCGAAGATACCAACCGATACAACGAACATTGTGTACTCAAAGAGTTTTCTCCGGTGGTTCACAGCCCGAAAGCGGCCGAATTGTTCGATCGCGAATCGAGTATCCTTTACAACCTCCAACACCCGCAAATCCCCCGTTTCCGAGAACTTTTGCGAACCGATATCGGCGGAAATCCATCTTTATTTTTAGTGCAAGATTATATCAAAGGTCAAACCTACGAAGAAATACTGATATCGCGCCAGCAACAAGGTAAAAATTTTAGCGAAGCGGAAGTTACTCAACTGCTATTTCAGCTTTTACCAGTTTTAGAATATATCCACTCTAAAAATTTAATTCACCGCGATATCTCGCCGGATAATATTATTCAGCATGATGCTGACAAACTACCATTTTTAATTGATTTTGGTTCTGTCAAACAAATCGCCGCGAGTGCTCTATTTCAGTCTAAGGGACAATCGGATACGGCGATCGGCAAACAGGGATATTCGCCCACCGAACAAATGCGTCAGGGTAAAGTGTCTCCGGCTAGCGATTTGTATGCTTTGGCTGTCACCGCTTTAGTCTTGCTAACTGGCAAAAAGCCTCAGAAATTGTATGATGTTAACAGTAAAAGTTGGGATTGGCGAACCCACGTCAGTGTCAGTCAAAATCTGGGTACTGTATTGGATCGGATGTTAGCAGATCGGGCGGGCGATCGCTACCAATCTGCAAAAGAAGTCCGCGAAGCCCTCAAAGACCCAAAATTATCCCAAATTGGCAATATCATCTCCCAGATGGTGACAATGAACTTTGTCGGCCGCCCTTTCAAACACACTACTAAAACTCCTACCAGCAATCATACTCCTGTCAAGCAAAACCCTCAAATTGTTAAAAATATCAACATTTTCAAGTTAATTCCTTGGAAAGCAGTAGCAAGTTTGAGTATGGTTTTATTACCAGGAATGTTAGCTTTTAGTGTGGTCAAATCTGGTTTCACTCTGCCCAAACTGCCTGAATTACCCAAGTTTCCTGAACTACCGCAATTTCCAGCAGATACATCCTTAGATAAAGCAGAAATAATTCGTCAAGAAAAGATTGGAAGACGACGCAAAAATCTCAATATTGAGCAAGATATATTCTATCAAAAAGTTGATGAATTATATTACAATAAGTATCCAGAATTAAAAGGTCGTAGCTTGACAGAAAAGCCAGAAGATGCAGAAATCAGACAGAAATGGTGTGAAGTTGCTGAGGATTTTCTGGATAATTTGGAGAAGGGAGGACAGTTTTGAAGTTTAGAGTGGTATCAATTCCGGTTGCATCGGAATTATTATTAGAAATTAGGACACGGCAGAAATTAGGACACGGCAGTGCCGTGTCCCTACCCAATATAATATTGTAGGGAAACGGCACTGCCGTGTCCTCTATATTATTCCGGCTGCGCCGGAATTGATATAATTTAACCTTTCTAGGGCGCAGAGGGGAGAGCAAAAGAAAGGAGAGGGAAGAGAAAGAGAACTTTATCTGGTTTAATAAAAATTGGTATAGGCAACGCACTTTTAGTTTATTGCAAAATGGATTCTATTCAACTTACAGGAATTCGCTGTTACGGATATACTGGCTATCTGCCGGAAGAGCAGGTTTTGGGGCAGTGGTTTGAAGTGGATGTCACTCTCTGGCTGGATTTATCGCAAGCTGGAAAAAGTGATGATATTGAACATACTCTCGATTACCGCAGCGCAATTACTCTGATTCAAATGCTAGTCAAAGAGTCTAAGTTTTTGTTGATAGAAAGGCTAGCAGATACTATTGTCGAAGCACTTTTACAACTACCGTTAGTGGAACAAGTCAAACTACAACTATCCAAACCTGCTGCCCCGATTCCTGATTTTGGTGGCAGAATTACTCTAGAAATTACTAGAAGTAATTAGTCAGTAGTCATTAGTCTGAATTAGTTTTTCATATCAATTCCGTTAGCATCGGAATGATATAAACGGAGGACACGGCAGTGCCCTATCCCTACAATTGATTTTGGTAGGGACACGGCACTGCCGTGTCCTCTACTCTATATCATTCCGGTGCTAATGACTAATGACTACTGACTAATGACTAAATTACCACTTCAGCAAATTAAACTCTTCCATGTCTACGGTATCGCGGTTGCGATAAATCGCTAGCACAATCGCCAAACCAACGGCTGCTTCAGCAGCGGCTACCGTAACTACAAACACGGTAAATACTTGCCCTTTAATCTGTACGGGGTCAAGATAATTGGAGAAACCCATCAAATTAAGATTGACCGCATTCAGCATCAATTCGATCGACATTAACACGCGCACTGCATTTCGGCTCGTAATTAAACCGTAGATGCCAATACAGAAAAGTGCAGCAGCTAATAACAGGAAATACTGGAGTTGCAGTTGCATAAATTTAAGGAAGAAGGAAGTTTGGCAACGGATTATGTAACGAATTAACTGGTTCCTAGGCTCTGCCTGGGAACCGATGTCTAGAGGCTCTGCCTCGCTTTAACTGTTTCCTAGACTCTGCCTGGGAACCGATGTCTAGAGTATCTGCCTCGCTTTTTGCGAAAGGGAAATTTGAGGCAGAGCCTCCGGATCTGCGTTACCAGGCAGAGCCTGGGAACGAGTAGAATATTACTTAGATTCGGGCAAAGAAGCATCTCCGACCGCAACTAATTCGCGAGGTCTTTCTGGCAAACTAAATGCTGGTGTTTCAGATAGTTTGTTGGACAGTTCATCGGGGAAGAAGTCGCGACGGGCTAACACAATTGCTCCTACCATTGCCATCAACAAAAATACTGATGCTAACTCGAATGGTAGCAAATAGTCTGTGAAGAAGTGTTTGGCTATAGTTACGATCGAACTTTCAGCGGGTGGTGCGCCTGTCGTGGCGACAATCGCCCAAGGAGTAGACACTACCATCGTACCCAAAAGTGCAAACAAGCCAGCACAAACTACTGCTGTTGCTAGTTGACGCACCCAAGCATTAGGAATTTTGCGGAACTCTTCTCGCTTATTCACCAACATGATGGCAAACAAAATTAAGACGTTAACAGCACCAACATAAATCAACACTTGCGCTGCTGCTACAAAATCAGCATTCAACAACAGGTACAAACCGGCAATGCTGGTAAATACGCCACACAGCAGGAATGCTGAGTAAACGATGTTTGAGAACAGCACTACTCCTAATGCTCCTCCGATCATCATTACTGACAGTATGCCAAACGAAACAATTTGAACTCCTTCGGCTAAATTCACGATTTTTAATCCTCAATCATTAGTTTTCGATCGTTCGTTTTTATTCATTAATTAGCAGTCATTAATAATTAGTTATTTGACTAATTATTAATGACTGCTGACTAATGACTCATTACCTATTTTTCGAGAATTTCCTCTGGACGAAGACCTGCGCGCCGATCGCCACTAGGGACATCATGAGGGTCCATCACACCTTTCGGCAAATAAGCGAATTCGCGCAGCGGTGTCACCATAGGATCGTCTGTAACCTTGTAGGGCAAACGTCCGAGGGCTACATTGTCATAATTCAATTCATGACGTTCGTAGGCTGCTAACTCGTATTCTTCTGTCATCGACAAACAATTAGTCGGACAATATTCTACGCAGTTACCGCAAAAGATACACACCCCGAAATCGATACTGTAGTGCTTGAGTTGTTTCTTCTTAGTTTCTTTGTTAAATTCCCAATCCACAACAGGTAAGTAGATCGGACATACTCTAACGCAGACTTCGCAGGAGATGCACTTGTCAAATTCAAAGTGAATTCTGCCCCGAAAACGTTCGGAAGGAATTAGTTTTTCGTAAGGATACTGCACTGTAACCGGGCGGCGTCTCATGTGATCGAAGGTCACAGCTAGCCCTTGGCCGATATACTTAGCAGCTTGAACAGTCTCTTTGGCGTATGCGCCTACTTGATTGAGGAATTTTAGCATCGTGTTCTCTCTCTGTACTTGAGTTTTTAATTGCTAATTGATAATAGGTAATGTCCGATAGTCAGGATACGGCAGTGCCGTTTCCCTACAATCATATCTGGCATTCAGGACACGGCAGTGCCGTTTCCCTACAGCTATATTAGCTTTTTACCTAAGATCAATTAACCGCCAAAAGCAAAGGGAAAGGCAAGTTTCAAAGCTGCGGTCAATAGCAAATTAACTAGAGCAACCGGAAGCAAAAACTTCCATCCCAAATCTAGCAATTGGTCAATCCGAACTCGTGGGAGAGTCCAACGCAGCAGAACTGCCAGAAACAGGAAAAAGTAGGCTTTCAGCAAGGTCATTGTAATGCCCAGCGTGCCGGTAATTACCTGTAACCAAGGAGTTGTTTCGCTCAATCCCAGGGCATTTGTGATGACTCCGACCGGAATCGGGCATTCCCAACCACCGAGGTACAAAACGGCTACTAGCAGGCAAGAAAGAACAAGGTTAACGTAGGAAGCGATGTAATATAAGGCAAATTTCATGCCTGTATACTCAGTCTGATATCCTGCTACCAATTCTTCTTCTGCTTCAGGAAGGTCAAAGGGTAAACGTTCGCATTCTGCGAGTGCTGCAATCCAGAAAATCAGGAAACCAGCGGGTTGTCGCCAAACGTTCCAGCCGACGATGCCGTAGCCTGCTTGTTGATGTACGATGTCGATCGTACTTAGGCTATTGGACATCATCACCACTGCCAATACTGCCAAAGCTAGGGGAATTTCGTAGCTGAGGGATTGAGCGGCGGCTCTGAGTCCTCCGAGGAGTGCGTATTTGTTGTTGGAAGCATAGCCGGACATCAGTAAGCCGATCGGCTGAATGCTAGATAGGGCAATCCACAGAAATATCGCTGTCCCCATATCGGCGATCAGCATATGCTCTCCGAAGGGCACGATTAAGTAGGAGAGAAAAACTGGGATTACCACAATCACTGGGCCAAGCGTGAACAGCAGCGCGTCAGCTTTTGCGGGTACGATGTCTTCTTTGAATACCAACTTCAGACCGTCAGCAACGGGTGCTAGGACTCCCAGGGGGCCGAGGAATTCCGGGCCAATCCGCTGTTGAGCGGCGGCGGAGATTTTCCGCTCTAGCCAGACGCTAGTGAGTACCCCGAATACGGCACCGACAACCATCAATACCATTGGCAAAGGTAGCCAAAGCACTTGGGCGATGTCCGCTGGTAAGCCCCAATTCATCAGGGCTTCTACAAAACTTCCTTGTAAGTCAATTCCTGGGTTCATTATTTCCAGCTTTTGAGCGATCGCATATATTTTTACACCCATCCTTTGTAGGAGTAGGCTTGGAGATTTGGGTGTTTGTAAAGATTTTTAATGCTTTACCGCATATCAGTATATCGCCGGACAGGCCCCAAGAACCGATGGATGAGGTGAAATTATACTTATCTGATCCCCAAGCTTGGCTAATGGGTTGGTAACTTATGATTGAGGAATGAAGAGGAGACGGCAGTGCCGTCTCCCTACCCAAAATAATATTGTAGGGACACGGCACTGCCGTCTCCTCCATTTATATCATTCCGATGCTAACGGAATTGATATCACTCCTATGAGATATAGCCCAAACAAAAAGGGCAGAGAATTAATTCTCTGCCCTTTTTATGCTTTAAGGTAACTTTCAAATGGTTTAAACCATTGATTTTACGCTACCTTTTTTATGGAACTGGGCAGAATCGAACTGCCGTCCAAAATGGGTATTGACTTTCCGATCGTTCACAGGTTTATCCCCTCTTACCCTCGGGGCGGGAACCATCTTTATCCTAAATGGGAGGATTTTCTAGTGATTGCTTTCCCAGCTAGCCGACTAGAAGCGTTTAGCTAGGGCATCCGTTGGGGGTTGTTATGCTACCGTTAACGGAGTTAGGCGGCATACACTCTAAACCAAGAAGCTCAAGAAGTTTTTAGGCTACAGCTACGGCTTTGCGAGCGAAAGGAACGATGTTGTTCGCATTTACTTTTTTGTTTGAGCCGATATTAACGAGAGTAGACTCCCTCTCGACCTGCATCACGGAGCAGCTTTCGCCACCCTGTCGAAACCATTACAGCCCCTCGTGTTAGCTTTCCTATTATAGACAATATTTTTTGTTAAGTCAAGTTGATTTGGGATTTTAGTAACGGAGGACACGGCAGTATGGAGGAGACGGCAGTGCCGTGTCCCTACCATGATTAATCGTAGGGACACGGCACTGCCGTCTCCTCTATATCATTCCGGTGTTACCGGAATTGATATTAATTCAGATTAATGCAAATTATCGTCCCAGACGCCGATGTATATTCGATCGCGCTCATTGCGTTCGATCGTCCCTTTCAACGAGCCTTTCCTAAAAGTAAACCGATTACTCCGGCGCTGCTGCACATCGCGAAATCCCTGCAAAATCTCCCGGTTGGCGCCGCCCACCATCCCGTTTAACGCGGTTCGCACTACCAAATCGTCCACCGACGGGGCAAAAGAACCTTCGGTTTGGACTAGCTGGCCGGAATCGCGATTGTAAATGTAGCCGAGAGTAATCCGATTTGGCAATATTTCATAAAGTGCGGTGCGAGTATTCGGCCAATAGCCCCGGGCTTGAGAGTCAGTGGGTTCTCCCAATTCGGATAAAATTTGACTTTCCGCCGTCCCAACGGCAAACCCAGGGATTGTGGGAGTCTTCTGATAACTGGTTGCCGGTTGTTCGCGGGGTGCGGGCGATCGATCGGGCGGCAACTGTTTGTCAACAAGTTTTTCTGTAGGTGTGGGTTCGGGCGGCGACTGAGAAGGCGCTGGCGAGACAGGTGTTGGAGTTGGCGAGAAAGGTGTTGGGGAGAAAGGTGTTGGAGTTGGCGCGGGCGAGAAAGGAGTTTCAGCAGCAGGCGGCGGAGTTTCTCTGCGAGTTGGCGGTGGCGTTGGTGTCGGCGTGGGAATTGGTGCGGGGCTCGGTCGCGCGCCTGGATCTGCGGGGGCCTCCGTGCGATCGTCCTTCGCCACTGGTGCGGGTTCCGAAGAGGGCCGGTTAAGGAAAACCCTAGCAATACCGACAAAACCTGCAACAATCAGGGCGATCGCCACCAACCCCAAAATCAACCAAACCTTGCGGTTGCCTTCCCCTGAAGACACCACAGCAGGCGCTGTTCTCACATTTGCCGGCGACTGAGGCCCGTGTCCCGGAATCACCGCCACCGTCGGCCCGGTGTCCGGCGACTGCCCGTGCAGCAGCGCCAGCCACTCATCCACGGTAGCAGGGCGATTTTGAGCTTCTACAGTCATCCCCCGCATCACTGCTTGACTGATAGTAGGACTCACTTGAGGCTGCAAGTCTCGGGGTGAAGGCATCGGCTGGCTGGTGCGGAGAATTGCAGCTACGGGCACTTGTCCAGTCAGCAAAGTATAAAGCGTCGCAGCCAGACCGTAAACATCGGTGGCCGGCGTATATTTTCCTTGGGCAAAATACTGTTCTGGCGGCGCATAACCGTCGGACACCATATTAGTGTGAGATTGAGTTGCACCAGGTGTAAATTCGCGGGCAATCCCAAAATCAATCAGCACAACTTCTTGGGTGTTTTGGCGCAGAATGATGTTTTGTGGTTTGATATCTCGGTGCAGCAAACCCTTTTGATGAACCGCTTTCACAGCAGCGCCAATTTGAGTTATGTAGGAAATTGCGAGATTTTCTGGAAGCGGTTTATTTTGCAGCACGACATCGCCCAAATCCTGACCGGCTATGTAGTCCATCACCATGTAAGGCTGTCCGTCTTCGACAAAGAAGTCGCTGACGCGGACTATATTAGGATGGACGCAGGAGGCCAACCGCCTCGCTTCGTCTTGAAACTTGCGATCGAACTCAGCAAAATTCGGATGATTCCGCAGAGATTCGTTGAGGGTTTTTATGACTACAGGCTGTCCTAAATAGCGGTGATTTGCTCTGAAGGTAATCCCAAAGCCGCCGCGTCCCAATTCTTGTTCGAGGGTGTACTTTCCACCCTGTAAAGTTTTGCCGATTAGCGCATCCATATATTCAGGCGATCGCATACCAGATAATATCGCTGATTATGGCACGTATGGTTAGCCAAGTTACCAGTCTAAATGGCGTTAGCGAAGCCCTCGAAGAGGATCGCACTCCTAGATCGGCGTTGCCAGTCCTTCCCGAATCGATTCCCGCATTCCCGGCACTGAGAGAAGATACAGTGTTTCTTGCACAGATGGCGATTCAGTTTCAGAGAATAACACTGTATTGCTAGTCTGTCCTACGATCGCGATCGGTTTATGCGACTGACTCACCGAATCGATCGACTGCTGCAACTGATGTTGAGCTTCATTGATTGGAATCATAATCTTCCACTCGTCTAAATACACTATAGACATCTCCAAAATAGTAACATTATGTGGTAAAAGAACATAAGAGACTTTTTTC
>ENA-OBIO01000626-OBIO01000626.1-metagenomes-genome-assembly--contig:-NODE-626-length-17276-cov-2.78218_pt1 | contig 17276 bp, 13 predicted proteins | sample MGYA00153383_OBIO01 | MGnify analysis MGYA00153383 | reverse complement strand
ATAGACGGCCTGAATAAGGCAGGTAAAAATATTATTAATTTAGGTATTGGAAGCCCTGATTTACCTCCCCATGGGGTTGTGGTAAAAACTTTAAATGAGGAGTCTGAAAAGGCTAACCAGCATGGTTATCAAAATTATAAAGGTAGTCCTGTTTTTAGAAATGCCATTGCCGTATGGTATAAAAAATGGTACAATGTTACTGTTGATGCAGATACAGAAATTTTGCCCATGATTGGTAGTAAAGAAGGGATCATGCATATTTGTATGACTTATTTAAATGCAGGCGATGCTGTACTTATTCCAAACCCGGGCTATCCAACATACAGAAGTGCTGCTAAAATTGCAGGTGCAACCTTGATTGAATATTCTTTAAAAGAAGAAAATAATTGGTTCCCCGATTTTGATGCGCTGGAACAAATGGACCTTAAAAAAACAAAATTAATGTTTGTAAATTATCCGCATATGCCAACCGGACAATTACCTACAACAGACTTGTTTATTAAGTTAGTTGCTTTTGCAAAAAAGCATCAAATTTTATTGGTTCACGACAATCCTTACAGCTTTATTTTAAATGATAAACCAATGAGTTTATTAAGTGTACCCGGCGCAATGGAAGTAGCCATTGAATTAAATTCTTTAAGCAAATCGCATAATATGGCGGGATGGAGAATAGGTATGCTGGTAGGGGCTAAACAAAGAATTGAAGAAGTGTTGCGCTTTAAAAGTAATATGGACAGCGGTATGTTTTTACCTGTGCAACTTGCTGCTGCAAAAGCTATGCAATTGGGTGCAGACTGGCAGGAAAGCGTAAATAAAATTTACAGTGCAAGAAGGGAAAAGGTGGTTGAATTATTACATTTATTGAAGTGTACATTTGATGTAAAACAAGCCGGATTATTTATGTGGGCAGCTATACCGGATAATTACAAAGATGGATATGAAATGGCAGATGAAATTTTGTACCAATCAAATGTTTTTATAACTCCCGGTGGAATATTTGGTGATGCAGGTGATAAATATATCAGGATAAGTTTATGCAGTAGTGAAGAAAAATTGGAAGAAGCGATTACAAGAATCAGAAAAAATTTATAATGGCTTGCTAAATATTCAGTCAGTAACCAAATTAATAAAAAAGTTCAATTTATAGTTTCGGAAAAGAAAGTTAAAAATGGAAAGTAAAGTATCAAATACAGATCAGTGCAAATTATCCTCCGTAAATGGCATAGTTAAAATGCCTGATGATATTAAAAAAACTTTTACGCTTACCATTGTTGGCGTAGGTTTAATAAGCGGTTCTTTTGCACTTGCAATGAAGGAGCATGGCTTTGCTACCAGGGTAATTGGTGTAAGCAGAACTGAAGCAAGTTTACAAAAAGCAAAAGACCTTGGTATTATTGACGAGGCTTTATCTTTAGAAGAAGCGGTTAAGCAAAGTGATTTTATTTATGTAGCTATACCTGTAGATGCTACGGTTGTGGTAATGAAACAAATTATGGACCTGCTTACCGATAAGCAAATTGTTGCAGATGCAGGAAGTACCAAGAATGTTTTATGCGATGCTTTAAAAAATCATCCTATGCGGCATAGGTTTATTGCAACCCACCCTATGTGGGGTACAGAGTATAGTGGTCCTGAAGCTGCAGTGAGAGGGGCTTTTGATGGAAGGGCCTGCGTAATTTGCGAAAAAGAAAAAAGTGATGAAGCAGTGGTAACGGCAGTAGAAAATATTTATAGAACCTTCGGAATGAATATGGTTTATATGGATGCCCATAGCCACGATATACATGCTGCATATATTAGTCATATTTCTCATATAACATCCTTTGCCTTAGCCAATACGGTACTGGAAAAGGAGAAAGAAGAAGATGCTATCTTTGCCCTTGCAGGTGGTGGTTTTGAAAGTACGGTTCGGCTTGCAAAAAGTAGTCCGGCAATGTGGGCTCCCATCTTTATGCAAAACAGAGAAAATATTTTAGATGTGCTTAGCGAACATATTGCTCAACTAAGAAAATTTAAGGCAAGTCTTGAAAAAGAAAACCTGGAGTATTTAGTGGAGCTTATGGAAAATGCAAATAAAATAAAAAGAATTTTACAATAAAATTTTTTAACAATTATTTTTAGAGAAGCCCTTATCAACGATATACCCCAAATACAGGTAGTTCGAAATCTGGTAAAGGAAAATACTTTATCAGATCCTGCTTTGGTAAGCAATGCTGATTGTGTTGATTTTATTACTAAACGGGGCAAGGGCTGGGTTTGCGAAATACTCGGTGTAATTGTTGGCTTTTCAATTGTTGATTTAAGAGATAATAATATTTGGGCATTATTTATTGATCCCGATCATGAAGCAAAAGGAATTGGAAAAAAATTGCACAATATTATGTTGAATTGGTACTTTAAACAAACCGGAGTAACGCTTTGGCTGGGAACTTCTCCAAATACCAGGGCAGCCATCTTATATAAACTTAATGGTTGGCAGCAAGCAGGCAAAAATGGATTGAAAGAAATTAAGTTTGAAATGAGCTATGAATATTGGAAAAATAAAATGTAGATTAATTGCTATTATTTCTGCAATTACATGCTACATTTTTATTATAGGTAATCTTAATAATAACCTTAAGTTAAATAGTAAATTATGCTAATGGTTGTTAATTTTTAAATGATTTATTATGGTTATTTTTAAAAAAATCAATTAAGTGAATTTTATATATAAAAGCGGTCATACACAGGCTGATGTTAAATAGAAATAAAAATGTTGCTAACAAAAACTAATTTTACAATGGAAACACAAATATTAACTATGAAAGAATTAATGCAGGAAAAATGGAATAAGCGTCCATTAATTATTAGTGGCCCTTGCAGTGCCGAAACTGAAACCCAAATGTTGGAAACAGCGGTACGCCTTGCTAAAACAGGTAAAGTTGATATTTTACGTGCCGGCATTTGGAAGCCCCGTACCAAGCCTGGTTTGTTTGAAGGTATTGGTACTAAAGGTTTGCCCTGGTTATTGCAGGCTAAAAAATTAACCGGTTTACCAACAACCGTAGAAGTTGCAACTGCTAAACATGTTGAAGATGCATTGCAGTTTGATGTTGATATGTTATGGATTGGTGCCAGAACTACCGTTAACCCATTTAGTGTTCAGGAAGTTGCAGATGCATTGCGCGGTGTTGATGTTCCTGTATTGATAAAAAACCCTATTAACCCAGATTTGGAATTGTGGACAGGTGCTATTGAGCGTATTCAAAAAGCCGGAATTAAGCAGGTTGGTATGATCCATCGCGGATTTTCTAACTATGGAAATACCGAATATAGAAATGCACCTATGTGGCATCTACCTATTGAAATGAAGCGTCGTTTTCCTGAAATGATATTGATCTGTGATCCATCGCATATTTGTGGTAACAGAACTAATTTACAAGCTGTTTCACAAAAAAGTATTGATCTTGATTTTGATGGCGTAATGATTGAAAGTCATATTGATCCGGACAATGCCTGGAGCGATGCAAAACAACAAATTACTCCTGAGCGCCTTGCAGAAATGCTGGATGCATTGATCTGGCGTTCTGAAAATACAGATAAGCAGGAATTTATTAATGCCCTTGCAACACTTAGAGAGCAAATTAATCATGTAGATGATGAATTGCTTGCATTAATTGGTAACCGTATGAAAATTGCTGATAAAATTGGTGAATATAAAAGAGCCAACAATATCACTATTTTGCAAACCAACAGATGGAATGATATCTTGCAAAAAGCCTTTAAAAAAGGAGATGCATTGGGTTTAAGTCAGGATTTTATTACCAGTTATTTTGATGCTGTGCATTTAGAAAGTATCAACCATCAAAATAAAATAATGAACAGCTAAATGCATAATTTAAAAAATTAAATTGTGCAGGTCAATTATATGTTGTTCGTATTTAAAAAGCGTTTTTGATTTATGAAAATAATAAAAGTATTGGACTTGGCCGGAGCCTCAAAAACCTCATCATATGATGAGGCTTTTGGTGGTTCTTATTATTTTGATGCAGACTTTACGTACCTCGAAAAAATTACGTCAAAGTTAGATACCATCATCATTACCGATAAGAATGTATTTAATGCTCACCCTCAAATATTTGATGGATGGAAGGTTATTGTAATTTCAGCCGGAGAAGAATTTAAACAACAATCAACAGTTGATTTTATTATAGCAGAATTGATTGCAAAAAATGCAGACAGAAATACATTTATTGTTGGGGTAGGGGGTGGAGTTGTTACAGATATTACCGGCTACGCGGCCTCAATATATATGCGTGGTCTGCGTTTTGGCTTTGTGCCAACTACAATTTTAGCAATGGTAGATGCAGGTATTGGTGGCAAAAATGGTGTTGATGTAGGAATATATAAAAACCTTGCCGGCTTAATAAAACAACCACAATTTTTACTGTTCGATTATTCGCTTTTAAAAACTTTACCATTTGAGCAATGGGTAAATGGATTTGCAGAAATAATTAAACATGCCTGTATAAAAGATGCAGCATTGTTTGCATTACTTGAAGCAGAAACTTTAGAAAATTTTATAGCAGACAAAAATAAATTAGCATTGCTGATTGAAAAAAATGTTGCCATTAAAACTACTGTTGTTGTATTGGATCAGTTTGAAAAAGGAGATAGGAAATTATTAAATTTCGGGCATACCCTTGGGCATGCAATAGAAAATATGTACCAATTACCCCATGGCCATGCTATAAGTATTGGAATGATGGCAGCTTGTTCCATTTCAAATAAGCTAAGTAATTTACCGGAAGGCGATACTCAAATAATTAAGGCCCTGTTGCAAAAATACCAACTTCCCACTCAATTTAATTTTGATAAAAAACGAATTTGGGAAGTGCTTAAAATGGATAAAAAGCGAACCGCAGATAATATGAGTTTTATTCTTTTAAACAAAATTGGCGAAGCAATAATTCAATCCATTCCGTTAAAGCAATTGGATGAATTGATCGCATAAAATCAGCAACCTTATTTATAGTTTTTTTGTTAATTACCTTATATAGTTGCTTTTTAGTAACACCTGTTTTTTATTTTATTTCACAATTGCTGGTTTATAACCCGGCAAATAAAAGCAGGATTTTATACAGCATTTAAAATAGCCTCAGTAAAATATGATAGTAACTATTCAACCCTCCGTTATATCCGGTAATATAGCTGCACCAACTTCTAAAAGTTCTATGCAAAGAGCTTGTGCTGCTGCTTTGTTGCAGAATGGTGAAACAATTATCGCTAACCCGGGTAGTAGCAATGATGATTTAGCGGCTTTAGAAGTTGTAAAAATATTGGGAGCGCAGGTTAAATTAGATGGTGATAAAATGGTGTTTACCAGTAATGGAATTAAACCTGTAACCAACGAAATGTACTGCGGAGAAAGTGGTTTAGGTATCAGAATGTTTACACCTATTGCTGCATTAAGCAAGGAGCCAATTACCATTAATGGTACTGGTAGCCTTTTAACAAGACCAATGGATTTTTTTGATGAAATTTTTCCTAAACTTGGTATTGCTATCCAATCTAACAAGGGTAAATTACCCATTAAAATTAAGGGCCCTTTACAACCAAAAGATATTACCATTGATGGCTCACTAAGCTCTCAATTTTTAACCGGACTATTAATGGCCTATGGAAATGCTGTAACGGAGCCGGTTACCATAACAGTTATTAATTTAAAAAGTAAGCCTTATATCGATCTTACTTTGCAAGTAATGAAACATTTTGGTTATGATGTTATTAACAATAATTATGAATCTTTTTTAATTAAACCCCGTTTAAAAGAAGCAGATAAAACCATTAATTATACAGTAGAAGGAGATTGGAGCGGAGGAGCATTTTTATTGGTAGCAGGTGCAATTGCAGGTAAAATTTCGGTTAAAGGATTAGATACCTTTTCTACTCAGGCCGATAAAGCTATTTTACAGGCGCTGATGAATTGCGGGTGTACTATCTCTATACAGCAGGATCAAATTGATATTGCGCCACCTTCTACCGGAATAAGTGCTTTAAAACCTTTTCATTTTAATGCAACAGATTGTCCTGATCTTTTTCCGCCTTTAGTTGCGCTTGCGGCTTATTGCAATGGTACATCAGTAATTGAAGGCGTTAATCGTTTAGCACATAAAGAAAGTGATCGCGGTTTAACTTTGCAAAAAGAATTTGCAAAAATGGGAATTGAAATAACATTACAGGACGACCTGATGTTAATTAAAGGTGGCGATGGCGTTAATGGTGCTGTTGTTCATTCTCACCACGATCATAGAATAGCAATGGCTTGCGCGGTTGCAGGGTTAAAAGCAAATGGTGAAACCACAATTGAAGAAGCAAATGCAATCAATAAATCTTATCCGGAATTTTTTGAACATCTTAAAAAATTAAATGCATTGGTTCAGGTAAAAATTGCTGTATTATAATATTTATAAAGCCACTATATATTATTAAAATAAACTCCGCAAGCGCGGGATGAAAAATAAATTATGAACAGTTTCGGACGAATATTCAGAGTAAGTATTTTTGGTGAATCTCACGGCGAATGTGTGGGTATTAATATTGATGGCTGCCCTGCAGGATTACCATTGGATACTGCCGATTTTACAACAGATATTGATCGCCGCAAAGCAGGTGCAAAAGGCACAACGCCTCGTAAAGAAACCGATTTACCAAAAATAATGAACGGTGTTTTTAATAGTTTAACAACTGGTGCTCCAATCACCATATTATTCGACAACGCAAATACCCGAAGTGGTGATTACGAAAAACAAAGGGCGGTACCAAGACCGGGACATGCAGATTTTGTAGCCACTAAAAAATTTGGTGGTTACGAAGATTACAGGGGAGGGGGGCATTTTAGCGGCAGGTTAACGGTGTGCCTGGTAGCTGCAGGAGTTGTTGCTAAAAAACTTTTAAAAAATATTAAGGTTGAAGCTACAATTTTAGAAATTGGTGGTGAAACCGATTTGGAAAAAGGCCTGCAAAAGGCAATTGACGCAAAAGATACTATTGGTGGTATTGTTGAGTGTAAGGTAAACGGGCTGCCAATTGGTTTAGGTGAACCATTTTTTGATTCAGCCGAATCTTTATTGAGTCATGCAGTATTTGCCATACCTGCTGTTAGAGGGGTAGAATTTGGAACTGGTTTTGCCGCGGCAAAAATGTTTGGCAGCCAGCATAACGATGCTATTGAAGACAGTACCGGTAAAACGGTAACTAACCATGCAGCGGGTATTGTTGGAGGTATTACAAACAGCAACGAAATTATTTTTCGCATCGCTATTAAACCAACATCTTCCACACCAAAAATTCAACATACATTAAATGTAGAAACTGGTGAAACAGAAGATTTTTCTGTAAAAGGCAGGCATGATCTCTGCATCGCATTGCGTGTTCCTGTTGTACTTGAAGCAGTTACAGCCTTTGTTTTGGCCGACTTAATGTTAATGGAACAAAAAATTTCCCGCATCTTTTAATAATTACCAATGCACCAACATACTATTAATGCGTCGTTACAAATTATACCCATTGTATTGGATAAACATCCTTATCTGTGGGTAGATGAGGCCATTGAAATTATTCAGCAATCCAATATAAAATACGAAGTAGGTCCTTTTGCTACCGTAGTAGAAGGAAGCTATGATGAAGTACTTGCTGTTATCAATAAAATTAATGAATACCTGCAAATTAAGGGCTGTGCAGAGTGGATATTAAATGTTCAGTTACAAATGCGCGCTGCATCATCTATTACCGGTGATGAGAAAACTGCAAAGTTTAAAAAATAAATAGAATTTTTCTTACAAAAATTAGTAAAAAAAAATATATATTACTTAAATAATTAATGTTTAATACTTAATTTTTTAGCAATATGGTACAATTCCATAGAGTTATAACAAAAATTTTGGCATATAATGACAACTCCGATGTTGTATTCCTTAGTTGGTTTTCTCAACCAATCCTAAGTTAACTTCCCTTTAACTCAATTCCTTATTTTTTTTTAAAAAATATTTTGCCTTTAAAACCTCCCGCATTTTATAAAAATAGAGGAAGGTTTTTAAATGCATTATTCTAAAATAATAAAAAGCTTATTGTAGAAGAACTTAAATTCCTGTAAAAATTAAATTAGATTAAAAGGCCTTGCAGCAGCATCTTAAAATAATATTGCTATAAAATATATGTTTAGGTTATTGGCTAATTTATTATCTTGTATTGCTTTATCCCTTAAATATTACATTAATCCGTTATTATAATTAGAAATATTTACCCATTTTTATGAGCCAACAGAATCGTACATTATTTTTATCCATTTTAGTATCTTTTTCATTTTTAATTACCTCCTGTCATAATAATAAGAGTGGTGTAGATAAAGAAAAAATTGTAACCAAGCCCGAGGATATGGATAGTCAAACTGCCAAAAGTATTGAAGATGTGCTACAATATAGTATGCAGAACAAAGGTAAAATTGATGATAGCATTCATTTACAATTTATAAGTTCTGTTAATAATTTTTACACCGGTAACAAGTACAAAAACATTTGGAGTCATAAAGAAAAATGGGATCCTTCAGCTGATTCCTTAATTGAGTATATAAATAATGCAGCTCAATATGGTTTGTTTTCCAAAGACTATCAATTAAAATATTTACAATCTATAAAAAACAAGATAGATACCGATTCTTTAAAACGTACGGATGCTATTTTGTGGACTAAAGCAGATCTTTTACTTACTGATGCTTTTATGCACCTGGTGAGAGATTTAAAAGAAGGCAGACTAAACCGCGATAGTGTTTCTTTAAATAAAAAACAATCAATCGATAGTCTTTTAAGCGGAAGTCTTACTGCATTTATACCCGGCAGGCAGTTGTCGCTTTTTTTAATCAATCTTCAACCCAAAAATCAGGGTTATCAGGATCTTATAAAATTACTACCGGAATTTTTGGACAGCATGGATAAAAAAGTGTACACCTATGTACATTTTCCTTACAAAGCTAAAGACCAAAATGATTCTCTTTTATTTGTAAAAACTTTGCAAAAAAGATTGGGAGAAAGTAATTGCATTACTAATATAAAATCTTTGCCGGATACGCTGAAATTAAAGACTGCAATTAAAAAGTATCAAAAATTAAGAAATATTAAGCAGGACGGTAAAATAAGTACCGCGCTTATAAAGTTGATGAATATTAACGATGCAGAACGTTTTAAAAGAATTGCCATTAATCTCGATAGGTACAAGCAACTGCCAGATTCTATGCCTGAAAAATATATTTGGGTAAATTTGCCTGCTTATTATTTACAACTTTGGGATCATGATACATTGGTGATGGATTCAAAAGTTATAGTTGGTAAACCAGCTACCAGAACACCTTTGCTTAATAGTTTTATATCAGATATGGTAACTTATCCAACCTGGACGGTTCCATCAAGTATTATTGCAAAACAATACCTGCCAAAGCTAAAAAATAATCCAGGCTATCTTTCAAAATTAGGATTGCACCTCGTAAATTATAAAGGTGAAACTGTTGACGGCAATTCTATTAACTGGAGTAAATATAAAAAGGGAATTCCTTTTAAAGTAATGCAGGGCAGTGGTGATGATAATGCGCTGGGTATATTTAAATTTAATTTTAACAATGATTATTCGGTTTATCTGCATGATACCAACCAACGTTATCTGTTTAAAAACGCTTTAAGAAGTCTTAGTCATGGTTGTGTAAGAGTGCAGCAATGGGAAAAATTAGCCAACTATATTGCAGTAAATGATAGCCTGAACCTTAAACCTGGGGAATCATTGCGTTATACAACTGATTCCATTAAAACATGGATTGATAATAAAATAAATAAAAGAATAGCAGTAAAAAACAAAGTGTTTTTGTTTATCCGTTATTTTACCTGTGAAGCAAAAGATGGTAAAATAAAATTTTATGATGATATTTACGGTGAAGATAAAGCCATCAGAGAAAAGTATTTTGCTGATTAAAACTAATGTTCAATACTCTTATGATAAAATTAAAAACCAAAACGCATATTTATTTATGCCTGTCATTTACTATAATACTTTTAAGTTTTTCGGCATTTAATTTGCAGGCGCAAAAAAAGGCAACTAAGCCGGAAAGAGCTGTTAAACATGCGGTAAACAAAAGGGTTTTTTATGGTGAAGCAAGTTTTTATGCGGATAAATTTAATGGACGCCACACTGCTAACGGCGAAATTTTTAGTCAAAATAAACTAACCTGTGCATGTAATATGTTACCCTTCGGTACATTAATTAAAGTAACAAACGTACGTAATGGTAAATGGGCAATTGTTAAAGTAAATGACCGGCTTCATCCAAGAATGAAGCGAATTGTAGATCTTACAAAAGCTACTGCTATTAAACTTGGCTTTCATGGAAATGGCGTAGCACGGGTTAAAGTTGAATTTCCTGTAAAAAAAATCTAATATGCATTTACCTCAAATCCTTAAAATAATTTATTGAATTTTGTAGGCCACCATTTTTTAAATAAAAAATTATAAGTTTAATGTTGAGCTACCCCGGGTTTATATTTTAGATACTCCCTTAACAAAACGGCATTATAATATAAGAGACCTTTTATAACAATTACAATATCCGGGGTTGGGTGTATTCAACAAAGCTTAATTTAATAGGCATTGATATTTTATAAATCTTTTTAAACTAAGATTGCAATCCTTGGAACTGATGTCTACAAAAAAATATTAACCCAATTGCTTTGATAAATTACAGATTTTTTAAAGTTAAATTGCATTATTAAAAACTTTTATATTGTAACACTTAACAGTACATTTGCTTAATCCTAAACTACTATTTTTATGAAAAAAGTTTTTCTTTCTTTTTTGGCTCTTGGTTTATTTTTTGCCTCCCGCGCTCAATCAGATTTTATAAAGGCTCCGGCACTTGGCATAAGCTTTTTTTTTAATGATTTTCAGACTGCTACAGATATAAGAACAATTGGTATTACCCGTGTTTTAAATGACAAACAATATAGTAATCAGGGTAGATTAAAACCGGGTATTGCTATAAGTTATATTCAGGGATTAAGTGATCATGTTGATTTTGCAGCAACACTTTCCGGTTCATCCAGCGAGTATATTTCTCCTGATGGAATTGGCTCAGGCACGGATGCATTTTTATTGGAAGCTGCTGCTACAGCCAATTTAAAATTGTTAACAGATAAACATTTTTTTACACCCTTTCTCACCGTGGGAGTAGGAGCCTCACAATTTTCGGGACATTACGGTGCCTTTATTCCTTTAGGTGTTGGCTTGCAATTTAATATTTTAAACAGCGCTTACATTATAATTAACTCACAATATCGCGCAAGGGCAACCGAAGATGTAAGCTATCATTTTTACCATAGTTTTGGTATTGCAGGTACTATATTTGATAAAAAAGAAGTTGAGATTAAACCCTTACCCGTGCCATATGTTGAGCCGGTGGTGAAAGATAGAGACGGCGATGGAATTGTTGATTCACTGGATAGATGCCCTGATGTAGCCGGGTTGGCAGCATTACAAGGTTGCCCCGATAGAGATGGCGATGGCATTGCTGATGCAGAAGATAAATGTCCGGATGTGGCAGGTCTTGCAAAGTACCAGGGTTGTCCCATCCCCGATACCGATGGCGACGGAATAAATGATGAATTGGATAAATGCCCTACCGTTGCAGGTATTGCCCGTTACCAGGGCTGCCCAATACCGGATACCGATGGAGATGGCGTAAATGACGAAGTGGATAAATGTCCCAACGAACCTGGATTAGAAAGTAATTTTGGTTGTCCTGAAATTGCAAAAGCAACACTTGAAAAAATAAGCCTCGCTGCTAAAAACATTTTCTTTGCAACAGGCAGTTCAAAATTATTATCTAAATCTTTTGTCTCTTTAACCGGGGTTGTAAAAATATTAACAGACAACCCGACTTATAAATTAGATATCGATGGCCACACTGACAATAAAGGAAAGCCGGAAAAAAATCAAATATTAAGCGAGGCAAGGGCAAAGGCTGTGTTAACTTATATTTCATCAAAAGGTATTGATGCAAGTAGGTTAATAGCAACCGGCTATGGTCAGGATAAGTCAATAGTAGAAAATAAAACCGCCAAAGGGCGCGCCCAAAACCGTAGGGTCGAAATAAAAGTAAGAAATTATTGATTATAAAATGGTAATAAAAAATTGTATAGTCCTCTTTTAATAAGGGGACTTTTTTTATGTGCGCCATGCATGCCATTGTTGTTAAAGGTTCAAGTCCTTCACAGGCCATCTAACGGGAACTGTTAGTCCAAAGCAAGGGTGTTAATCGTAAGATTAAATCTGAAGGAAGCTACGGACAAAGTTGTGAGTTGACGAACAGAAACAAGATATAAGGCTTACTCATTGGGATAGTTGGCATTGGACAGCGAAACCCTACAGTTAGACGTAAACATGAGGTAGTTCATCTTGCAATTTACAACGGAGGAACAATGAGCTTACCATGGGAGATCTGTTATTTTATTGGCAGCCTAGGAGTAAATCTACTCTCGGAGCAGTAGTATCACGAAGCAATGAGGATAACAGAAGTCAGCCGAAGCCATAGTAGCGAAGAAACTTTTGTAATGAGAGCGGAGCGAAGGGCTGAATCTTTAGAGCAGGGGAGTTTTTTTTTTTTAGAAGTAGTAAAAGCTAAAAGTTGAGAAAACGAAAGGAAAAAAAAGTATTGCAGCCTCGGATAATTCCGATGGAAGAACGAGCACAAAGCAATCGCCTTTTTGTGGAGGCTGTACCCGTATGGTATAGCCAAAGCGGGGAGGTAAATCCTGAATGGCTTTCTGCATGCAAAGAAGAACGCAACCTGACGAGTAATTTGATGGAACAAATAGCCAGTCCATTAAATTTAAGTAAGGCATACCAAAAAGTAAAGCACAATGGCGGTGCTGCGGGAGTAGATGGCATGGGGGTAGAGGACTTGCAAAAATGGTTAGGTGAAAACCTAACCAAATTACAAGAACAATTATTATCAGGCAGTTATCAACCCAGTGCCGTCAGGGGAATACAAATTCCCAAATCCGATGGCGGCAAACGTCAGTTGGGAATCCCAACGGTAATCGACCGTTTGGTACAACAAGCCATTCATCAGGTTTTAAGCGTAAGGTACGAGCGCATATTTTCTACAGCAAGCTACGGTTTCCGCCCGAATAAAAATGCTCATTTAGCATTGCGTCAGGCAGGCCAGTATGTAGCTCAAGGAAAGAATTATGTGATAGACCTTGACTTGGAAAAGTTCTTTGATGAAGTAAATCACCATCGTCTTTTGTGGCTTTTAAGCACACGTATCGGCGATAGTCGATTGCTTCAGCTAGTGCAACGCTACCTGAAAGCAGGGATGTTTCAAGGCGGTTTAATGGAGCAGCGGGTTAAAGGCACGCCACAGGGCAGTCCGCTAAGTCCATTGCTATCCAATATTGTATTAGATGAGTTGGATAAGGAATTGGAAAGGCGCGGACATTGTTTTGTAAGGTATGCCGATGATGTGAAAATTTTTGTAGGCAGTAAACGTAGGGCCGAAGAAGTAAAAGCAAATATCACAAAGTACATTACGGAAAAACTGAAACTCAAAGTAAATGAGCGAAAGAGTCGTGTATGCAAAGGGTACGAGTTGAACTTTTTAGGCTGCAGTATCTTATCGAAAGGCGAGATAGGATTAAGCAAACAAAGTGAAGCAAGGCTAAAAGAGAAGGTGCGTGAATTGACCAAAAGAAACAGAGCAATAAGCCTTGAAGAACTATTGCAGCAATTACGAATAAAACTACAAGGGTGGCTCAATTATTTTAAGTACGCCAAAATGAGCGTCAAACTGGAAGTGCTTGATGGGTGGATACGCCGAAAATTGCGATGTTTTAAAATAAAGCAATGCAAACGAACGATAGGCATTGTAAGATGGCTTCGTAAATTAGGTGTAGAAGAAAAGCTAAGCTGGCGAACTGCATTAAGCGGTAAAGGCTGGTGGCGAATAAGCAACAGCCCTGCAGTGAACATTGGTATGAACAAAATGTGGTTTGCGCAACAAGGTTATTACAGCCTTAGCGCAAACTACAAATCCGTACATCGTAAATCACTTTAAAGAAACCGCCGTACACGTAAGTACATACGGTGGTGTGAGAGGGCGGCAAAGATTAATTATCTTTGCCCCCTACTTTAATTTAATAAAATTATTTATACTCATATTCAAAATAACCGAGTAATGCATTTTCTTTAGAAAAACATTTTTCAATTATTCTTAAACCATCATTGTAAACATATTTCCAGGTGTAGTAATTTTTATTTACACCTTCTTCTACAGAAACCATTTGTATTACCTGATTGCTGTTATTATATTCAAAAGTCTGATCTGGTTTTAATTTTCCAAAAACTACATTAAATTTCACAATATCGGTAAGCCTGTTTTTTGCATCGTAATAATAATAATAATGCTGACCATGCTTACTGACATCAATTTCGTCAGTAACATTTCCGTTGGCATCTGCTATAAAATCAATAAGTACGGAATCTTTATTATTTTTTATGCGTAACATTTGTACTGCCTGTTTATTGTTATACCTGTATTGGTGTTCTTCCAACAAAGCCGTACTAAAATCATCATCTCCGCTATGCGAATTCGAAATAATAGTACTAATGCTTCCATCTGCATTATATTGGTAAGCTGATGATGAAACTGAAATATCAGAACTATCAGTAGATCGTATTAATTGATCTTTATCATTATAAATACTTGTAACCAACGATTTGCCTGCAGTGTAAGCTCTTGTGTAGGTTTCAATACGTCGATAATCTTTACTTATTTTTTTTTCACAAAAAAAACCTTCACTTGGGTTTTTATCACCTTCAAAACTATGAACCTGAATCGTTCTTATTTTTTGTTCTTTTAACACAATTTTTTCTTGACCGGCTTGCTTATTACTTAAAATATCTTTGTAATAATATTGCGCTTTAACCAGGGGGATTGTAGCAAGCAATAAAACTGTAGCGATCCATTTTTTATTAATCATGTTATCATTTTTCAGCTTCAAAAGTAAGTCAATAAATTTTTTTAATGCAAAAGAGCCTTCCTTCGGTATGCGATTTAGCAAATAAATAATATTTTAAAAGTAATTTAGTTTTAGTTCAGTAAAATAATTTTAAAATAAAAAGGGTGCAGGCTTACCCGTAAATACATAAATTGACTGCTCTTTAAAAAGTTGATAAAGCTTTGTTTAAAAATTATTATTTTATGAATCGTATTTATCTTAATAATATTAACGCTGTAATTTTTTTAAAAAATAAAATTTACTAAGTCGTAAAATAATGTTGAAGTAAAAATATTATAAAACCACTTTATATTAACTTAGTATTTGAACCAATGATTTTTTATTATTTTTAACAAAGTTATTTTTGGCTTGTTTATGAAAAAGTATAATCTAACAAAGCCTTAACCGCAAAAATTAATGTAGTTGCAGGTTTTGTTTGGTAAGGTTAATTGTTTCCTTGGTAATGCTATTTATAAAACCTTACCTCCTTTTAATTTTAATTAATAAGTTTATGCAAAATGTAAATGCCTTCGATCGTTTAGTAAATATCATGAATGAGCTTAGGGAAAAATGCCCATGGGATAAAAAGCAAACCATACAAACCCTTCGGCAACTTACTATTGAAGAAACTTACGAACTTACCGATGCTATAACAGATAACGATTGGAAAGGTATAAAAGAAGAGTTGGGCGATATTTTATTGCATATTGTGTTTTATGCTAAAATTGCAACTGAGCAACAGCAGTTTACACTAGATGAGGTTATAAATGGTGTTTGTGAAAAACTTATTTTCAGGCACCCGCATATTTATGGCGATGTAATTGTAAATGATGAAGAAGATGTAAAACGTAATTGGGAAAAGTTAAAATTAAAGGAGGGTAAAAAATCTATCCTGGCAGGTGTTCCAAAAGCCTTACCCGCTACCATTAAAGCTATGCGCTTACAGGAAAAAGCTAAACAGGTTGGGTTTGAATGGGAAACTAAAGAACAGGTATGGGATAAAGTAGAAGAAGAAAAAGCTGAATTATTTGAGGCCATTGCATCCGGAAACCGGGAACACATGGAGGATGAATTGGGTGATGTTTTTTTCTCACTCATAAACTTCGCAAGGTTTTTGCAATTAGATGCAGAAAATGCCCTGGAACGTACCAATAAAAAATTTATCAGCAGGTTTAATAAAATGGAGGCTGAAGCAACAGGTACCGGAAAAGCTTTACAGGATATGACACTTGAGGAAATGGACGCCATATGGAATAAAATTAAAAAACAACAATAATATTTATAACAACACCTTATCAAAAGCGGATAATTGCAAAAAACTCAATCTTTTAAAAGTAGGTTTTTAAAAAATAGTTACCTCTTAGTAACAGCTGCATGGCTTATTACTTTGTCGTTTATTGTTGATAATTACTGGAGTGGAAACTCATCGCCGCAAGCTTTGCAAAAATTGATGAGTAATTATGTAAGATTGCAGGAAAATGAGATTGATGACCTTACAAAAGATACCACATTAATTAACCGGCTCGCTAATAAAAGATATTCCGAAATTTCTCTGCAACGCATCACAGAAAAAAAATATTTTCTTTTCATTTTCAGCAAAAAAGATTCCGCAAATTACCAACCTTTATTTTGGAGTACACAATTGGTTGATCCAACTACGTATGTAGCCTCCATGCAAGGTGGCAGTGGTTTTATACAATTGCCAAATGGGTTTTATGTCTGGCGTAAAAATATAGTAAATGGCTTTACTACCGTAGCACTTATTCCAATAAAATGGAATTACGCAATAACAAATGAATACCTCGAAAATACTTTTGCCATTGGCGATCATCTAGCCAGTAATTTCACCATCTCTTTACTGCCAAATACAAATTCTATATTTTCTAAAGATGGTAATTTTCTTTTTTCTTTAATTCAAAGTGTTGTCATTACCATACCTCACGATACTTTGCCTGCTTCTATTTTTCGCTTGCTTTCTATATTGGTGTTGTTTTTACTGGTACACATAATGGCTACTTATGTAGTACATCGAAGCTTTTATAAAGGAGTTACCTTTTTGGCAAGTTTTATATTGGTAGTTCGTATTGCAAGTTATTACTTACCCATTCCATTAAATTTACGCCAGTTCGAATTGTTTGATCCTGCAATTTATGGCAGTAATATGGTGTTGCGTTCACTGGGTGATTTACTCATTAATGCCGTA
>ENA-OBIO01000616-OBIO01000616.1-metagenomes-genome-assembly--contig:-NODE-616-length-17435-cov-2.77699_pt1 | contig 17435 bp, 16 predicted proteins | sample MGYA00153383_OBIO01 | MGnify analysis MGYA00153383 | reverse complement strand
TGATAGACACTCTTGTATTTTTGACTCAGATTTAACGATGGTCATTGGTAATCAAGTTAAAGTTGTGGGCTGGTACGATAACGAATCGGGTTACTCTGCGCGTTTAGCCGATTTAGCAGCGCGTGTCAGTGCTTTAGATGCTAAAAAATAATTCAAAATAGATTTAGATACAAACCTCGTAGTTTCAAAAAATCTACGAGGTTTTTTATTTTGCGATTTTCATAAACTTCAATAGCGTACTTCAGAACTTTAGTTTAATTAATGACGAATTTTATTTTCAAACAAAATAAAGCCTCTGTGCGTTAGAATATAAAGTCAAAAGTGTGCTTTGAGTATTCACATCCGTATATTTGCGGCGAAATTGAAAAATTAGAAAAGAATAGATGTATAACCAGTCAAGAGTTAGAAATTTTTGTATCATTGCGCATATTGATCACGGTAAGAGTACGCTCGCTGATAGACTTATAGAACATACTAAAACGATTTCTGTACGTGATATGCAGGCGCAAGCGCTCGATGATATGGATTTGGAACGCGAACGCGGCATAACGATTAAGAGTCACGCGATTCAAATGTATTATAAACATACCGACGGTCAAGAGTTTACTTTTAATCTCATTGATACGCCTGGTCACGTTGATTTTAGTTACGAAGTGAGTCGTTCGATTGCAGCGTGTGAAGGTGCGCTACTTTTAGTGGACGCCACGCAAGGTATTCAAGCGCAAACCATATCTAATTTATATTTGGCATTAGAGCACGATTTGGAGGTAATTCCTGTGCTCAATAAAGTGGATATGGAAACGGCTATGATTGATGAAATGAGCGATCAAGTAATTGATTTGCTCGGTTGCAAAAAAGAAGATATTATTTTAGCGAGTGGTAAAGCAGGTATTGGCATTCAAGATATTTTTGATGCTGTCATAAATCGCATTCCTGCGCCAAAAGGTGATCCGAACGCGCCACTTCAATGTCTCATTTTCGATTCTGTTTTTAATTCGTTCAGAGGAATTATCGCTTACTACCGAATTTTTAATGGAACGATACGTAAAGGCGATAAAATTAAATTCGTTTATACTGGTAATGTTTATAATGCAGATGAAATAGGGAATTTGCAAATGACGCTGCAACCTAAAGACATTTTGCAAGCAGGCGATGTAGGTTATATCATAACGGGAATTAAATCGGTCAAAGAAATTAAAGTCGGTGATACTATTACAGGCGCAGTAAATCCTACGACGGAAGCTGTAAAAGGTTTTGAAGATGTAAAGCCGATGGTTTTCGCTGGTATCTATCCGATTGATAACGATGATTTTGAAGATTTACGCGACGGTTTAGAAAAACTCCAACTCAACGATGCGTCTTTGGTTTTTGAACCTGAAACGTCTGTTGCGCTTGGTTTTGGATTCCGTTGTGGCTTTCTCGGAATGTTGCATTTAGAAATCGTAACGGAGCGATTACGCCGCGAGTTCGATCAAGATATTATTGTCACGATTCCGAACGTTTCGTATTTGGCAAAAACAACTAAGCGCGATTCAGAAGAATTTATTGTGCGCACACCTGCAGATTTGCCTGAACCCAACGTTTTAGAATATGCAAAAGAACCGTACATTCAAGCACAAATAATAACTAAGCCTGAATATTTTGGCGCGATCATGAATTTGTGTCTCGATAAGCGTGGCATGATGACGAAGCAAAATTATTTGACCGAAACGCGCGTAGAATTAACATACGAAATGCCGCTCGCTGAAATCGTTTTCGATTTTTACGATAAACTAAAATCTATTTCGCGTGGTTATGCATCGTTCGATTATATGATGATTGGGTATCGCGATACAGATTTAGTAAAACTCGATATAAAACTCAATGCTGAAAACGTAGATGCTTTTTCGGCACTCGTGCACCGCACAAAAGCTGAGTCTTTCGGTCGCCGTTTGTGTGAAAAATTAAAAGAACTTATTCCGCGCCACCAATTTATGATTCCGATTCAAGCGGCAATTGGTGCAAAAATTATTGCGCGCGAAAGTATTTCGGCGATGCGTAAAGACGTAACGGCAAAATGTTATGGCGGTGATATCAGTCGTAAACGCAAACTATTAGAAAAACAGAAAGAAGGGAAAAAGAAAATGCGTCAGTTCGGCAGTGTAGAAGTACCTCAAACGGCATTCATCCAAGTTTTAAAGTTGGATTAAACATTTTTGATAAAAATAAATTTGAAACACCCATTGCAAACCGTTTGTAATGGGTGTTTCTTTGTGTGGTTAAAAAAAATTTTTACACTAAATTCAATCATTTGAATAGTAACTTAGAACAGCGCAAAGCGCAAATTATGGCTTTTATTGCTTCTTTACAGAATGAATCTACTATTCGGTCTTTCGAAGATGTCGTCAAATATTTTGAAAAGAAAATAGCTGAGGTAGAAACAGATAATATCGTTTCTGAACCGCAGGTGGAATATAATGTACGTTCCAAAAATAAAACCGTTAAGATTGATGAATTTTTGTTAAATAAAAAACCAATACGTAAAACGATTGATATTGAAACTTTGAAAAGAGAGCAGGGGTGGAAAAAACAAGATAAAACTAAATGGGATGCTTTGGTTAAAGAGTTGGATATACAAGAACCTATTGAATCATTAATATCCCAACTTACAAAGTAATTAATGGATTATCTATTAGATACAAACATTGTACTTCATTTAGTTCGAGAATCATTATTTGCCACGGAAGTAACGAACAATTTTTCATTTTTTAAATATCCTCAAAAATTATTTATTTCAGTAGTTGTAAAAGGAGAACTTAAATCACTTGCTTTAAAAAATAAGTGGGGCAAAAATAGAATGGAAAAATTATCAATAATTTTAGAAGAACTGATTATTGTTGATATTAATTCGGAGGATATTATTCAACGTTACGCCGAGATAGACGCGTACAGTCAAGGTAAATCAGAAAACCGACCAATAAGTTTTTCTGCGCGCAACATGGGTAAAAATGATTTGCGGATTGCTGCAACTGCCTCTGTTTTAAATACCCCTTTAATGACGACTGATTCTGATTTTCAACATCTCGACAAAGAATTTTTAGAACTCATTTGTATCGAACAAACTTTATGAAAATCAGTTTCGATGCCAAACGTGCATTTCAAAATTTTACGGGTCTCGGTAATTACAGTCGAACTTTGTTGCAAACACTGTCAAAGTTTTATCCTGAAAATGAGTATCACTTATTCACGCCAAAACTTAGTAATAATGAACGCATCAAAGAGTTTTTAAAATCGGATGGATATATCTTTCATTCTCCACCAGGAGTATTTCAATTTTTTAAAAGTCTTTGGCGTTCAGTAGGTATTAGCATTTTTTTAAAAAAAAGTGATATTCAAATCTATCATGGTCTTTCGCACGAATTACCTTTTTTTCTGCCCAAAAAAATTAAAAAAGTTGTTACTATTCACGATTTAATTCATTTGCGATATCCTAATCAATATGGTTGGTTCGATAGAAAAGTTTTTACGTTTAAATCAAGATACGCGTGTAGAGTTGCAGATGTTATTGTCGCTATCAGTGAACAAACAAAGAGAGACATTGTGTCGTTTTATAAAATTGACGCAAATAAAGTTCGCGTGATTTACCAATCATGCCATGAACAATATCAGAATTTTAGTAATTATTTAGACATTGTGAATCCTAATGACATAAAAAAAAATTTTTTAACTGTTTACGAAAAGTATAATTTACCCAAACACTACATCTTGTACGTCGGAACTATTAACGAACGGAAAAATGCTTTGACTTTAATTCGTGCGTATGAAAAAATTATGAATCAGACGGACGCTGATTTAGTAATAATTGGTAGTGGTTCGGATTATTACACAGAAGTTAAGAATTACGTCAATGAAAATAATTTAGCGCATCGCATTCATTTAAAACCTGTCGTTGATTTTAGAGATATGCCGAGCATTTACTGGAACGCAGAAATTTTTGCACATCCATCGGTTTTTGAAGGTTTTGGAATTCCGATTATTGAAGCATTATATTGCGGCGTACCAGTGGTCTGTAGTTCTGGTTCGTGCTTTGCGGAAGCAGCGGGCGTAAATTCTAAATTTGTTGAGCCGTTTGATGTGGATGCTTGGGCAAAAACTTTACTCGAACTTTTAAATAATCCGACGGAACAAAAAACAATGCGTGAAGCAGGGTTTAAATTTGTACAAAAATTTAAAAATGATGTCATCGCGCAACAATGGAACGCACTGTATCAATCGTTACTAAAATAAAATTTATACACTCTTTCCAATCTCTGGAAAAATAAGTAAAAAGGAATGGCGTGTAAATTTTTCTGCTAACAAACGTGGCAATCTCGCCAATGATTTATCGTATGAATCGGATTGTTCGCGCGCACTTACAAAAATTAAAAGCTCGTTACTTTTTATTTCTAATTCTAACAATTCGACATCCATCCAAGAATTAAAATGCGTTATTCTATCGCTCAAGTCACTCAAGAGAGGATGTTGACCCAATTGCATTTCTAAATCATCGCTGATTTCATAGAATGATATAGTTGCATTGAGTTGTTTTTCTAAACGGAAAGCAATATTTAACCATTTTTTAAATCCTATTTCTCGCGTGCTGGAAGTCGGAAAAAATACGCGCAAATTAGTGGGTAGTTGAGCGTTGATCGTCGAGCGTTTTTGCGTGCTAACAACTTTTAACTTTTCACTTTTCACTATTTCTTTTTCGGTTTCAACAGATTCCTTACTTTGTAAAGACCAATTATCAACTATTTTAGAAACTAAAACCATTTGAGATTGCGCCATCAGAAGTTGTGACATAATCGAACCAAAAAAATCATCTACCATCGAAGGTTTACCATTCCAACCAATGATAACATAACTAATTGCTAAATCTTTTACAGCGCGAGTGATACCACTCGCGATGTTTCCATCAACGCGCGTAGCGACCGAAACTTCAACATCTGCTGCTTTGGCGTGTTTTACAGCTTCATTAAATTTTGAGTTGTTAAGCAAAATGGTATGTCGCGAATTTTCATCGTCTGAAACAATTGTAAGAGGATAAAGTGGTTCGTTGGACTGCGGATTTTTTAATAGCAAAGCTAAATCAATTAATTGGCTAAATGTCGCAGGATTAGAAACGGGAATTAAAATGCGCTCCGTTGCGTCCATGTCAGACACGCGCTCCGCATCGTATTTAAGCGCTAATTTTTTGCCCGCATTTTCTGTTATGAATGTAGAAAGTACACACGAAACTAAAATCATTAGAATTGTGCCATTGAGAACCGCAACATCAAAAATTTTCAAATCAAAACCAATCAGAACAATTGCTAAAGTTGCTGCCGCGTGACTGCTACCGAGTCCAAAAATAATCCGTCGTTCAGTGGAAGAAAAATTGAAAAGTTTTTGCGTAACGAACGCTGCGAGCCATTTTGTAGCATAAGCGGTTATTAAAATCGTAATAGCTATTTTCCAAGCGGAATAATCTGAAAATAATATTCTCGGATCAACGCGCATACCAACGCTGAATAAGAAAATCGGGATAAAAAGCGCATTTCCCACAAAATTAATCCTATTCATTAATACCGAAGCGTGGGGAATAAGTCGGTTCAGGAGTAAACCTGCTAAAAATGCACCGATGATTGGTTCTAATCCACTCAAGTGCGCCACGCTTGCAATGACGAAAACAAATGCTAAAACAAACATAAACTGCCCGTCCGTTTGCGAGGTTACGCGTTTAAAAAACCAACGTGCTACAACGGGCATTATGTACCAAATAAAAACAAAAAACAGCGCGAGTCTAATAATCGTTTCTAAAGCAATCATATACCAAGTACCACCTTTATACCATGCTGTAATGAAAGATAGTAAAACCAAAGCTGCGGTATCTGTCAGAATTGTTCCACCAACTGTTATTGTGACTACTTCCGTTTTCGTTATGCCTAAACGCGAAACAATGGGATAAGAAATGAGCGTGTGTGTCGCATACATCGAAGCTAATAGTAATGCTTCGGTAAAAGTAAAATGCAAAACAAAAATGGATGAAAATGTGCCTATTATGAGTGGCACAAAAAAAGTGAGCGATCCATACGTCACGCTCTTGTACGCCTGTGTTTTAAAATGGCGTAAATCAATTTCTAATCCTGCAATGAACATCAAATATACCAAACCCAGCGATGATAAAAGTTTTATCCCACCTTCTAAGCCAAGAATATTAAATCCTTTCGGACCGATAATAACACCCATGACAATCAAACCGACAATGCTTGGAATTTTTAATTTTTTCAGTAGCAATGGCGATATGAGCACAATACTAAACAGGATTGCTAATACGTAAACTGGTTCGCTCAGTGGCAACACAAATAAAAAACGCATAGATGAATTGAATAAACGGTCTTTTCACGACAAAGAAAAGATTAAAAGTGTTATTTTCAAACCTTAGTTTTTATTTAGTGTTATGCTTACAACAAATAATGACTTAATTTCGCGCCGTTAAGTACAATTTTAAGATTATGGCTACTGTTACCTTTAAGTTTGAAGATAAAAAAATTCCCGATAAAACGGTTTCTGCGCCGATGGACTATTCGATTTTAGAATTAACCGAAGAACACGATGTCCATTTAAACCATAATTGTGGTGGCGTTTGTGCTTGCAGTACTTGCCATATTTATATAGATTCAGGCGAGGAATTTTTAGAAGAAATTACGCCAAAAGAAGAAGATTTTATTGATCGTGCCAAAAATCCCAGACTTGAATCGCGTTTAGCTTGCCAAGCAGTTATTTTAAATGACAAGGCACGTATAGTTGTTACAATTCCAGATCAAAGTGGCATTAAAGGACACGAACATTAATTAAGCTTTAAGCTTTGAACTTTGAGCCCTCTATTCGCTCAAAGCTCAAAGCTCAAAGCTCAAAGCTCAATTATGATAGAAAATATTACGCCTTACGGCAACCCAGAAAGTAAAAAAGCACAGGTTTCGCAAATGTTTGATAACATTGCGCACCGCTACGATTTTTTAAATCATTACCTTTCGCTCGGCATTGATAAAATTTGGCGCAAACAACTCATAGCGCAAATACTGAATAACAATCCCACTTTGGTGCTCGACGTTGCAACGGGTACGGGTGACGTAGCTATCAACACATTGAAGCATTTCAATAAAATTAATCCACAAAATAGCCTCAAAATTATTGGCGTAGATATTTCGCCTGAAATGTTAAGATTAGGAAGAATAAAAATTAATGCCGCGCATTTGCAAGATAAAATCACTTTTGTGGATGGTGATTCAGAAAATTTACAGTTTGAAAATAATAAATTCGAGGTTGTTTCCGTTGCTTATGGCGTAAGGAATTTTGAAAACTTAGAACTCGGTATTTCTGAAATTTATCGCGTTCTTAAACCAGGTGGAAAAATTGCGGTATTAGAATTTTCTAGACCACGTGTTTTTCCAGTAAAGCAAGTTTTCAATTTTTACTTCAAAAATATTTTGCCATTCATCGGCAGCATCACTTCTAAGGATAATCGCGCGTATGCGTATTTGTACGAATCGGTGCAAGAGTTTCCAGAAGGCGAAAACTTTGTAAAAATTTTAGAAAAAACAGGATTCACTCAAGCCTCATGCAAAAGCCTCAGTTTCGGAATTTCCTCGCTTTATGTAGCGCAAAAATAGTTGTCCGTTGTCAGTTGACGGTTGACAGACGTAGTTTGTGTCGCAAACTGTCAACTATCAACTGTCAACTGTCAACCAAACTTTGTGTAATTTTTTTTTTAATTGTAAGTAGCATCTCAAAAACCGATGCACAAGTTGGTAAAGGTGCGGGTAATGCTAATTTTTTAGATTTCAACGTCAAAAGTTATTATTTCGGCATTACGCTAGGCTCAAACAATTCCGATTACTTAGTCCATAGGAGTAAAGATTTTTTACCAGGCGCAAACGATAGTATTGCAGGTGTAACGAGTGTTCAAGGTCCAGGATTGAATTTAGCAATTGTCAGTAATTTAAAATTAGGCGATTATTTCGACATTCGTTTTTTACCGGGCTTTTCATTTGCCGAACGCGATGTAAATTATTCTGCTGTGCGTCGCGGTGCAACAATTCCAAGTCAGAAAATAGAATCTGTTTTCGTAGAATTACCTTTTCACGTGCGCTACAAGTCGGCACCTTATAACGACAAACGTTTTTTTGTTACTACAGGTTTGAAATACAGCTACGATATTCAATCTAAAAATCGCGATAAAATAATTATTAACTCGCTCAAAGTTTCTCCCACCGATTTTCAATTCGAAGTCGGCGCAGGTATTCAAATGTTTTTTCCATTCTTTATTTTCTCTCCAGAAATTAAATTTTCGCAAGGTCTCGGCAACATTCTCATTTATCAAGAAGGCGTGCCACAGTCTGGAATACTTGAAAGTTTGATTTCAAGAACTTTTACTATTTCGTTACATTTTGAGGGATAAAAATATTTTGCCCGAAATTTTTGCTTAAATTTGCGCATGCAATTTCATTTAATGGAATTCAAAAAAAATTTGAGCTATGGCTTATAGTGATTTTACTGCAATAGATTTAACAAAAAAATTTGGAATAAAATTTCGAGCAGAAAACTTATTCCCTTCAATACAACCCGTTCAACCTTCTTCATGGTTGAAGGAAAGTTTAGAGCGCGGTCAAAATTTAGGTTTTGGAAGTGAAAAGTCGCGCTCTGAAAGATTGGTCACCCCTATTTTATTGGAATTAAGTTTTTTGCATGAAAATCTTTTTTCCATTTATTCTGGGATGAATTTAGATATTGATGAATCTCTCGGCTTGAAAGGCGAATGTGATTTTATTTTTTCGTTCAGTAGAGTTCAAGATTTTGTGACTTCACCAATTTTTTGTATCACTGAAGCTAAAAAACAAGATTTAGAACAAGGCACAATCCAATGCTCTGCGCAACTTATTGGCGCAAAAAAGTTTAACGAATTAGAAAACAGGACAGTTAATTTTTTGTACGGTGCTTGTACGACGGGCATTGAGTGGCGATTTTTGAAATACCAGAATAATGAAATTATTATTGATGTTAAAAGATTTTTGATTACCGATTTAGCCAATCTCATTGGTGTCTTTCAACAAATTATTACTGAATCTCTTATCGAAAATAATCATTCTAATCAAATGTAATTCTTGATTAGAATAATTATTTTTGATTATTTTTTATCTTCAATGGCATTCGTTACTAATTTTAAAAACTCTCCAAGTTTGCTTGTTTCGAGCCAACGCGTAACGATAACTAAATCATCTCTGTTATCAACCACGATATAATTACCGCCAAAACCATTGGCGTAATACATATCAGTTGGTAGCGTGGGAAAAGTATTTTCTAGGTTCGTCCACCACATTAAGCCGTAGGATTTATTCGGAACAGAACCTTCACCAACAGAATTTACCCACGATTCTGAAATCAGTTGTTCGTTTTTCCATTTCCCGTGGCGCGAAAATAATAAACCGAATCGCGCTTGATCGCTCGCACTGATGAACAAACCGCCACCAAAATGTCCACCGCCACTCACTGATTGCATCATCAAGCCATCCATGTTGACAAAAGAATTATCGTAACCGTACCAACGCCAAGTTGTTGACGCGCCTATATGATCCATAATTTTTTCTTTCAAAACCATCGGCAACGGTTTGCGCCAAACTTGCAAGAGTGTATAAGAAAGTAAATTTACGCGCGTATCATTGTATCTAAAAACGGTGCCAGGTTCGATGAGTTTTCTGTTTTTCAAATCATCAATACCTACACCTTTTGCCGGACGATCTGCCCAGTCGCAATTTTCGAACAAACAGCCCGACCAATCGGAGCTTTGAGTCAATAAATGTCGCCACGTAATTTTAGAATTGTGTTCGCCTTCAAATTTATCGTCCCAAACATAATTTTTTACTTTTTCATCTATGTTTCCAATCAGTTTGGCATCAACTGCTAAACCTGCAATAGTTGATACAAAACTTTTTGTCACACTGAACGTCATGTCAACGCGATCAATATCGCCCCATTGTGCAATAATGTAGCCGTGTCTTAAAATCATTCCCGCAGGTTTGCCGCGTTGTTTGGTCGGACCTAAAAGCTTGTAACCCGGTTCGTTCGCGTAGGCTTTTAAGTTTGCAATGCGCAAATCATAATCCACTTTATTATCGTTAGCGATAGCAAATTGAACGGCACTATCGAGCAGTGCTCTATTCATTTTTACTTCTGAAGAATTTTTTGTTTGCCAATTTACTTCAGGATAATATTCCTGCTGAGAAGTTCCAATACTTATTTTTAAAGCAAGAATGAAAAGGCAGAGTGATTTTGTGCGCATAATACCTAAAATTAAATTTTTTGAAAATTAGAATCACTTTTAGATATGGCGAGCAAACCTAAAAGCGTAAATAATCCATTGATAAGTAAAAGTTCAAAGCCAAATTTATAACCATAAATCAAGTTTCCGTAAAAACTATTGTAAAAATAAATGGCAATTGTTAAAAGGGTAGAAGCCAAACAAATATAAACGGAAAACTTATCAATAATTTTTCGCCGCGTGTAAAAACCAAAAGCAAATAAACCGAGTAACGGTCCGTAGGTTATACTCGCTGAGTCGAAAACTAATTTTATAACTTCACCACCAGCGAAAGCATGAAAGAACAAAACCAATAAAAAAAATAAAGTCGAAAAACCAATGTGTACGTAATGGCGTGTCCATGAATTTTTTTCAGAGTTAACGTCGTTTTTTTCAAAGCCGAGAAAATCTATACAAAAAACAGTTGTCAATGAAGTGAGCGCTGAATCAGCACTCGCGTAACTCGCTGCTGTGATACCGAGAATAAAAAGAATACCGACAATAGCGGGTGAATATTGCAACGCAATGGTCGGAAATAATAAATCGGTATCGGGCAAAGTTTTTAATACGCCGACCCCGTTTGTATAAACGGTAATTATTTTATCTGGAATGAGAATATGATTTTGCGCAGCAAACGTGAAAAGTAAAATACCCAGACACAAAAATAAAAAATTGATAGCCACCAAAACGGTGGAGTACGAATAGATATTTACTTGAGCGCCTTTAATATTTTTGACGGTCAAAATTTTTTGCATGATGTCTTGATCTAAACCGCTCATGACAATCGCTATGAAAGCGCCCGAAATAAACTGCTTGAAAAAGTTTTTGGAATCGCCCCAACCGCCTTCAAAGAAAAATATTTTTGAACGTGGGTCATTTTTTACGGTTGAAATTATGCCGCCCACGTCGAGATGCAGTTGTTGCGCAATGAGAAGGATTGTCAGAACTAAAGAAGAAACGAGAAAAAAAGTTTGGAATGTATCTGTCCAGATAATTGTTTTTACGCCACCTTTATAAGTGTAAGTCCAAATTAAAGCAATGATAATAAATGCCGTTACGAAAAATGGTAAATGAAATAATGGTTCAATCACGAAAGAGTGAATGACTTTTGCCATTAAAAACAAACGCAAGCTTGAACCGACAACGCGACTTAGCATAAAAAAACTCGAACCAGTTTTATAGCTTGTTTCGCCAAACCGTTTACCCAAATAACTGTAAATTGAAATCAGATTTAATCGGTAGTACATCGGGAGCAAAATGAGTGCAATCACTAAATAACCGACCAAATATCCAAAAACGACTTGCATATAACTCATCGCCGACGAACTCACATAACCGGGAACGCTAATAAACGTTACACCAGAAATACTCGTACCAATCATTCCAAACGCGATAAGCCACCAAGGCGATTTTCTGTCGGCTGAAAAGAAACCTGCGTTGTCGTTATCTTTTGATGTCAGATAAGAAACAAGAATAAGAAAAGCAAAATAACAAACGATTAAAACTAAAATGAGTGCAGGCGAGATTGATGCCATATTGTGTGCAAGTTGATTTAAAATTTAGCATCATCAACCGAAAATAATTCTTTCTTTACGTGTTTAATCGTTTTTTCAATCGTTTTGGCATCGAAAGGTGATTTCAATCCTGCAATCTCAACCAATTTTAGAAACGATTCACTTCCGCCTTTTTTACACAAACGCACATATTTTTGCCACGCTGATTTATGATTTTTTACATCAGCTTGCCAAAACTGAAATGCACAAATTTGTGCCAACGTATAATCAATATAATAAAATGGCGTATTGAAAATATGATTCTGACGCATCCACAATGTCCCTTTTTTCAAAAAGGAATTCCCTTCGTAATTTTTATGGGGTAAATATTTTTTTTCTATTTTTTTCCACTCAGCGCAACGTTGCTCAGTCGTAAATTCTGGATTTTCATAAATTATGTGCTGAAACTCATCAACGGCAACGCCATACGGAATAAATTGTAAAGCGGCAGCCAAATGCGCGAAGTGATATTTTTCAGTGTCATCGCCAAAAAATAAATTCATATACGGCAATGTAAAAAACTCCATACTCATCGAGTGAATTTCGCACGCTTCAAACGTAGGATAATAATACTCGAACAGCGGCATATTTCTGCTTTCAAACATCTGAAACGCGTGACCTGCTTCGTGCGTCAAAACATCTATATCGCCACTCGTGCCGTTAAAATTTGAAAAAATAAATGGTGTTTTATTGTTCGGCAAAAACGTGCAATAACCGCCGGTGTGTTTACCTTCTTTCGCCACCAAATCCATCAAATTGTTATTCAACATGGTGGTAAAAAAAGCATCCGTTTGCGGCGATAGTTCACTATACATTTTTTTAGCGGACGCGATAATATCTTCGGGCGTTCCTTTCGGTGTCGGATTACCGGATGCGAATCTAAATTCTTCATCGAAATAACATAACTTATCCACGCCAATGCGATTTTGTTGACGCTTTGCAATCTCGGAAGCTATCGGTACAATATTTTTTTGAACAGCTTCTCTGAACGTAGCAACGTCGGCAGCGTTATAATCGGTGCGCATTAACCGCGCATAACCTAATTCAACAAAATTTTTAAAGCCGAGTGTGCGCGCAATTTCTGTGCGCGTTTTAACTAAATTATCGAATATGCCGCCAATTTTTTCATAGTTCGTTTCGTAAAATTTCCATTTTGTTTCCATCGCTTCTCGGCGCGTCACTCTATCCGTCGAACTTTCATAAGCCCGAATAGTTGAAAGATTGAGTTTTCTACCGCGAAAATGAAACTCCGCTGTTGCCATGAGTTTCATATATTCTGTCGTCAAATTATTTTCGCGCTGCATGAGCGGAATAATTTCTGGCGAAAAAGTTTTAAGACTTTGATCTGCTAAAGCAAAGATTTGGTGTCCTAATTTTTTTTCGAGTTCTGGGCGAAGTGTATGATTAATTAAAGTTCTGAAATACTCAGACTTTAATTCTTCGACGTAAGGTAAATTATTATTAAAAAATTCATTCTCGCCTACATAAAATGCGTCGCGCGTATCAATCGAGTAACGCACTTCGCAAATGGTTGCCATCGTAAAAAAAGTTTTACGCAGCGTATTCATTTTCTGAATCGCCGTTAAAGCATCTGCAATAGTTGTACTTTGGGATAGATTAGCAATATATTTTTTACTCGTCTGAACAAAAGTTTTTAAGTTTGGACGCTTGTAGTTAATAGTGTCGAAAGGTTTAGTCATTTTAATATAGTTGGTACTTATTAATTTAATTATTGGGCGAAAATAATTAAAAATGTTGAAAGATAATTTAAATTACTTTTGGTTTGTGAATTTAAAATAATTATGATTTCACCCAATGTTTATTTGCCTGTTGTTCAAGTAAAATTTAAACTTCAGTCAAATAAACTTCCAGTAAAGAATCCTCTAAAATTTCCCATGTGTGGTCGTACAAAAGTTTGCACGTGGCGATATAAGTATAAGGTTTTTTTCTTCCCCATTCATTCGGTCCAATGAGGGAAATAGTATGCGTCTCGTCTTTCTTTTTGTATAAATGGTATGTGTGTCCCATCACTGGACGAAAATTTAATGTCGCTTGATAAATCATTTCAGAAATATGTTTGCGCTTTTGTAATTCTTTAGCTTGAATGACCAATGTTTCCATTTGTTCACGCAACTGATCCATTTGACGATCGGTTTGCTCATACATTGCCGTCATTGAGTTGCCTTTGACTCTGCCTAAATCTTCTGGCCTAATAACAGCACCATTCGCACTGTGTGCATACGGTAACAAACCTGGATTAACTGCCACTTTTTTCGGATCTATCGGATTGATAAAATCTTTCGGAGCTTCGCTATTTTCGAATAAAGTGTCTTTGTCTTGCACTGCCTTGTCGTTTATCATATATTTTATGTCAGAAAATTAATATCTTGCATCCAAAATAAGAGTAACAAAATTAAATAGTATTTGTTGATAGTGATTATTTAAGTAGAGTAAATTGTAGAAATAAATGATTTATTGCCCGAGTTGCCACGCGCATTTGGTTGAAAATGCTAAATTTTGTCATCAATGCGGAGCGCACGTTGAAATACCGCTGCACGATTGTCCGCATTGTTTGCAAAAAAATCCGCTGGGGGCCAAACGTTGTTATTTTTGTTTAGAAGATTTGTATGCTTTAGACCTAAACGCAAAAAGAACGGACACCAAAACTAAAAAAGGTTTTAGATTCGATTTTTCAGACACGTACAACATTGAAGAACAAATTAAAAGTCTTTTTTTTGATGCTCTCCAAAAGATAACAACTTGGTACGAACCTACGCAAGCGTCACACTTTTTAAATTTAGTGATTAAAAAACGTTTTACAGATTTTGTTGAACGTCGCACGCGACAAGCAGCATTAGAATTTAGTACGCATTTTCATAAATCGGGCGAATCGAGCAGAACGCGTATTGAACGCGATGCAGAAAATATGGTTTTTCATTGGGTGCTGTATTTTTTAATAAATGAGTGCCCAGATGAAATTTCGCCACCGCTCAGTTCTAAAATTTTACAACACGAAAAATTTATTCCGCAGCAATCGGCTTTAAAAAAACTCATTGCTGATTATTTAGATTTTGACAACGAGAAACTCATTTTTTATTACAACGCTATAGAAATTCCGAGCAATAAACTCGAGAGCGCGTACATGAATTTTCTTTTTACGGCGAAAGATGAGTACCCATTTTTTATATCAGATTTAAGTTTGAGTGGTACAAACAAAGAAGGTTTTTCGATGACACCTTTCGCTATTTATTGGCGAAGTGATTTTAACGCGCCCAAAAAAATATATTATCATACTATCGAGAACTTGCAACGCGAAAAAAATTGGGTGACGATTAATAAAGAATTTTTTAACGCCAAGAAACATTTTAATTTTAAGCTGCTTTTGCTTTTAGAACGGTTGCGTTTGATTTTCAATTAGAACGGTTGATAAGGTTTTTTGTTGATGCAAACAGTTTTATTTTTCTTGAAGAAATGACTATATTTTTATTAAAGATTTGAATTTGTAAAGGTTTAAACAATATTTTTGCCGAATTTGACAAATTTTTATTCCATTTATTAAACAAGCTGTCTAAAATACACACACATGAATTTTTATTGGGTTTATGATATTCCCAATTGGGAGTTTGCGCTTCTTACTGTCGGGACTTTTATTATCGTCGCCATCGGCGGGCTATTTGCCTTTCGCAGGGTCGTTCAAAGAAATGAAATTCCGCAATCGCACAACGATATTGTCAGTTTTTATATGGCTGGTTTAACCGCAATTTACGGAATTACACTCGGATTAATTGCCATTGGCGCTTGGCAAAATTTATCGGATGTTGATGCCAACGTTTCTAAAGAAGCATCGACAATAGCCGCTGTACTTCAAGATATAAAATTTATACCTGAGCCTTATGGCGATTCGCTTAAAGCACAGTTGAAAGAATACACACGTTACACTATTGAGGATTCGTGGCCTCAACAACGTCAAGGTATTGTACCTCACGGTGGCACAAGCCGATTAAGTTTATTCCAAACTACACTTTCTAAATATGAACCCAAAACTAAAAACCAAGAAATAGTTTTAGCTGAAATTTATAAACAATTTAATATCATTATTGAATTGCGTCGCATTAGATTAATTAATGTCACTAACGGTTTGCCCTCAACTATTTGGGGTGTCATAATATTTGGTTCGCTTATTAATATCATTATTACGTGGTTTTTTATAACTGATAAATTTTCAACACACCTTGTAATGACTGCATTATACGCTGCATTGCTTGGCTCTTTGGTTTTTTTAGTCGGGGCTATGGACAATCCCTTCAGAGGTGAATTTAGTATTGGACCAGATGCGTTTGAATCGGTGTATCAGAATATGAAATAGCTTTTAGCCTAACTCGCGAACCGAAGCTCAAAGCTCAAAGTTATTTAAAATTGAACAAAATAATTAATCCAGAAGAAGAACATTAAATAAATCCAGAGGTAATCCAGAAAGTGCCAATAACGAGAGAGTAATTTCAGTTGAAGCTGTTTAATCGGGTCCGTAAAGTAAATTAGCACCGTTACGGGGTCGCGCATTCGAGTGAGTGCTTTATAAAAAAAAATTAAGAAAAAAGGAAGCCCACCTAATATATGAAACACATGGATGATGGAAATTGCATAAACATAACCCGAAAGATTTCCACCTTTAAATAAATTAGGGTTTTCTTTTACTAAAATTTCCCAACCTATATATTGTAATCCCATGAATAAAAACGTCACTAAAATTGTAAAAAGTAGCATTCTCTGATAACCGTGTGTGTCGTCCGATTCATACTTTTTTTTAGCTTCGCCCAATAACCAACTGGAACTGTATAGAACAACAGTATTAAACAAAAATAAAAACGGTATTTTAATTGGCGGTTGATGCGAATCGAATCGCGTATACATATAAGATGCCGTTAAGCCCACAAATATCATTGTTAAACTCGCCAAAAACAGATACATCATTATACTGAAGGGATGCGTTCGCAGCGAAGAAAAATCGTTTAAGCGTTGATTCATAAAATCTATCCTAAATTTTTTATAATCAAACTTTAACACCACGTTCTAAGGTTTTGTTTAATCAATTCGAAAAAGTCAACTACTAATTACAAATTATGAATTACGAAAAGTAAATTTGCTTTACAATATCAAAAATTGTAAAAATTTATGAATTTTCTAAAAATACTTGGCGCGTTTTTAATTTTGAGCTACTCAAGCAATGCTCAAAATAAATCAGAGAAAATATTTCGAACACCTTTTGAACGCGATACAACCCACACATCAACGTATGAAGAAGCCGTAATTTTTTATAAATCGCTTACTGAAGCCTACAAAAATAACGTGCATTTTGAAACCATTGGAAATTCCGATGAAGGCATTAAAATTTATCAATTTATTATTTCTGAAAAAGGAATCAATGATGGTGATGAGGCACACAAAAAAAATAAAATGGTTTTATTCATAAACAACGGTATTCATGCGGGTGAACCAGAAGGCGTTGACGCTTCGATGCTATTTGCGCG
>ENA-OBIO01000615-OBIO01000615.1-metagenomes-genome-assembly--contig:-NODE-615-length-17453-cov-4.30521_pt1 | contig 17453 bp, 15 predicted proteins | sample MGYA00153383_OBIO01 | MGnify analysis MGYA00153383 | reverse complement strand
AAAAGTACGTTGTTACGGCTGATAAATCGACTCAGTGAGCCAACAACTGGGCAGATACTATTAGATCGAGAAAATGCACGATCGATCGATCCAACCATGCTTAGAAAGCGAATAATGTTGGTGAGTCAAGAGCCGAAACTATTAGGGATGAAAGTAAGAGAAGCTTTGGCTTATCCTTTACAGTTACAATCGATCGGTATAGAAGAGATCGCACAGCGGATAGTTAATATTACTCAACTACTTGAGATTCCGACAGATTGGTTCGATCGCACGGAATTACAACTTTCTACTGGACAAAAGCAAATTGTCTCGATCGCTAGAGGTATAATTACTCAACCGCAAATATTGCTACTTGATGAGCCGATTGCTAATTTAGATATTACTACTGCTACAAGAATCTTGACAACCGTAACTAATTTTTGTCGATCGCAACAAATGGGTGTAATTACTGTCAACCATCAGTTAGAATTAGCAGCAAGATTGAGCGATCGATTACTCTACTTACAGGATGGGAAGTTATTAGTCGATCGAATCAGTACATCAGTAGATTGGCAAAATATTCAGCAACAGATTCAAGCAGCCGAAAGTCAATCGATCGCGGAATGGGAATAGCGATCGATTTTGTTCATCCAGGGGCAAGCTCAAAGCTCAACTCATCATTCACAAGATGTCTACGGCAGGCTAACGCCAACAGTGCAAGTCATTCACTCACTACCCACAAATGGATCGTCTTTTAGTCACACATCAAAAAGGGAGCGTTATGACTATACATAACGCTCTCTTTTTGACTACTAATCGATTAAGCCTTAAAAGTTAAAATCGGGCGCATTTTTGCAACCACTTCCACCATTCCCGCTGCTACTTGCGTATCGATAACTCGATCGATTGACTTATAAGCGGCTGGAGCCTCCTCAATTCTCCGCTCAGGGCGCAAGGTGATGCAATCTACCCCCTCCGTCAAACCCAAATCTGACTCGGTATAGTTTGCCCCAGCACGAGTAAGTTCAAAGCGCGAGATCGCCCGCCCTGCACCATGTGCCGCTGAATTGAGATAGCGATCGTTTCCTAATCCTGACAATAGGTACGAAGGTGTCCCCATCGAGCCAGGTGTAATCAGCAATTGCCCTGCTGCGGCTGCACAGGCTCCCTTCCGCACGATCCAGCCGTCACCGTTGGGAAAGGTGAGATTGTGGGGGATGTCGCAGACTAGGGGTGCTGCAAGATCTCCATAGACTTGCCGCAACCGCAACCGGAGTAATTCTGCCAGAATTAAGCGGTTGACAAAGGCATAATTAGCCGCTGTTGCTTCTGCTGCTAGATATTCGGCTACCAAGTCAGGGTGGGTAGCAGTTGAGAGGGAGAAGAGGCTAGATTGAGGGAAGGGATAACCTTTGAGCCAAGCGGATGCGGCTCTATCGCGCCACATCCCACCAATATATTTACCCACACTACGGGAGCCAGAGTGAATCGCAATTGCCAATTGTCCCACCTTGACATTAGATTGATAAGCAAGGCGCGGATTGCGGATTTCTACCACCGCTTGGATCTCCACAAAGTGATTGCCACCGCCAATCGTACCGAGATCGCCGTCGCGCACCAATCCCGCTGCGGGTACGAGTTCGCTTGGTGCCCAGCGGGTATTTCCTGCCATCGAGCCGAGAAAGTGAACTCGATCGATTTCCTGCCACAATTGGGCAAAATCCGAACGAGTTACGCTTCCCAGCGGCGTTTTTGACATCTGCTCCAACCAGCCAGGGATGCCATCGTTAAACATAGCGCGACTCGTGGCTGCCGTCATCGTGACATCACGCGTACCGAGTAAATAATCTCCCTTCATCAATTCGACAAATTTGTCATCACGCGTACCGAGTAAATAATCTCCCTTCATCAATTCGACAAATTTGTCGCGCTGGGCGAGGAAATCTTCGATACTCAGATCGACGACATGGAGCCGCATCCCACAGTTGATATCGCTGCCAACAGCGGCGGGGACTACCATGCCCTGAGTTTGAATCACAGAACCGATCGCGACTCCAGTATCACCAGGATGGAAGTCAGGCGTAGCAAAGGTGCGAGTCACTTTACCACCGCCAGGATGGGCGAGGGTAGTTAGCTGCGCGAGTTGTTGAAAGGCTTTGCCCTCGATCGGGAAATCTGGCGGTAATAGTACTTCTGCTGCTGGTGCGTCCGCACAATGATTCAATCGAATTGTATAGATTGAATTGTCGTAACTGACATCTAATCCTTGCTTGGCGAGGGCGCGGAGGAGTCTTTGAGTATTCTTGGGCTGCTGCATAAAACCTGATGCCAATACCACAATGGGTTTTGGCAATTATCTTAATATAGGTTGACTGGGTGTTCAGCAGCCGCAGTCAATGATAATTGAAGGTTTTAAGAGTTAAGTTAATTTGGGCAAATTACCCATAAATCAATGGTAGTCTGACGGTTCGATCGATGTCAAGTAGCGATCGCCTGAGAACTGTTTGAACTACTTTTTCTTAGGTTGCAACTTACTAGGAATACCTTCACATCCGCCAGGAATAGTCTGACGAGAGGCTTCACCACACCATCTACAGCAGTATTTACGTTGTTCTTGAGACATTTCTTGAACGTTGGTAAAATCAGCATTTTCTACCACTGCACCTGTAAATTCACCAGTCGTATAGTTAGGGATTTCATTTCGACTGCGGGGGCTGGCAAGTTCGGCATCACCATAAAAAAAGCGAGTACCTTTGACATCGGCACCGTGTAATTTAGCTTCATATAGGATGGTGCGAGAGAAGTTTGCTTTTACTAAATCGCAGCCACTTAAATTGGCACGGATCAAGTTAGCATCACTAATATCTGTCCAGCGTAAATCTGCTTGGGAAACATCGGCACCTGCCAACATCACCCCCAGATCGATTACCCTGACTCCATGCAGCCGATCTTCATCATAACCACCATCTCCATCCAAAATTGCCCGACCGAGCCTACGATCGCGTCTGAGTGGCGTTAGGAGTTTAGACTGGGACAGGAATCGCAGTACTTTGGCTTTACCTGCTGCGTCGATACTACCGAGTAATGCGGCGGTTCGCCCTGCGGCAAAAGCTTGTTCTTGCGGCCAATCTTCGAGGAAACCATCATCATCTAATACTAGATCGGAAATACCTTGAAAATAAGCATCGATCGTCTGTTGTTGAGTGAGGATATTTTGTTGGGTAGTAAGGCGGTTTTGCTCGATCGTCAGATCGCGAGAGATAATATACTGTCGCCAAGCAATATATACTGCTAAGATAGCAATCAAAATCTGACCGAATGCCCCACCCCATTCGCCCGATGCACCGACAGCATTCCAATCAATCCGATCGGAAAAACTGCTGACATACTCAAAAAATTCCAGAATCTGAAGTAAGCCACCTAGGGCAATCAGTACGGTAATCGTCGCTATTAATTGTAATCGTTGCGCTGGCGACAACGAATCTAGCAGTTCTTGGCGAATGCCTCGATAGATAATTGGGAGCGATAATACTAGTGCGATCGCACATCCGGCTGCGGCAATCCAGGTATTGTTGAGCCATAATCCGAACACCATAATGGCGATCGCTATCAGATTTCCCCAGATTGTCATATTCTATGCAAAATACTTAGTTCAAATAGTCAGAATATCTCTAGTTTGGAGACTATATAATAGTATAATAACATTTTTTGTTCGCGTTGAAAAGATTAGTTTTTAAAAGATGCAGAAATTTCTAATTAAGTTACTCGGTGTGATTTCGATCGGGGCTATTGGTGGAGCTTATTATGTATGGCAAGAAGCAATTAAAGTACCCGATGAATATACTAAAGCCAGTGCCGAAGATAAAATAGATAGTCAATCCCTACCATTGCAGCAAAGTCAAATTACCGAACGAGCGGCTGTCAGCAAACAGAAAATCACAGCACCGATCGATCGCGCTCAATCGGGACAAAAAGTAAGTGTTAAACTTAGCAATAAGGACATTAATAATTTAGTAGTAGCTAAACTTGCGACATCCCAAGCAACCAAGCAAGTTCCAGTTGGGATTAAAGGAATCAAAACTAATATTAGAGACGGAAAAATATATACAGGTGCGATGGTTAATTTAGACCAACTAGCCCGCAACGGCAAACCAGGAAGTCAAACGGCTGCATTAACTAAGCTAACTAACAACTTAACATTTTTGAAAGGTCGGGATGTCTATGTTGGAATTGTCGGTAAACCAACGATTGAGGGAGGTCGAGTAAAATTTGCTCCAGACACTCAAATCAAGATCGGCAATATGAACTTTACAATCGCTCAACTTGCTGAAAATCTGGGAGTATCCCCAGCAAAAATTCAACAGACGATCGATCTCCAAATTCAGCAACAAAATTTCTCAGTAAATCGGATTGATGTAGAAAATAATGGACTATCGATCGAAGGAGCAAAAAAATAATTAACGATCGCTCGTGTTATTCTACAGCTCATATTTCCTATCCCCTCCGAGTTAGAATACCTGGAGATGGACTAAATAATAATGCGATCGTAAATAAGCCTGAAGAGACTAGCACGATCGCTGGGTCAGATGATACATGCTTGACAGCGGAACTAATACATACACCATAGTCGATCGTGCTCGATCTGGAGCGACTATAAAGGGAATAGGAGCGGGACTAAGCATATTTATCGAAACATCTAAAGCCTAGATTCCATCACCTAAAAGAGCGCGAATAGAACTATAATCTGTGGTTGGTAAGTTTATCTATATTTTAGGAGTTCACGGTGGAACGGACATTTCTCGCAATCAAACCCGACGGCGTTCAACGTGGCTTAGTTGGCGAAATCATTCGTCGTTTAGAAACTAAAGGCTTTACCCTCGTCGCCTTAAAATTATTACACCCCAGCCGCGAACTAGCCGAACAACATTATGCAGTCCACAAAGAAAGACCCTTCTTTGGTGGTTTAGTTGATTTTATGACTTCTGGGCCAGTGGTAGCAATGGTGTGGCAAGGCGATGGTGTGGTAGCTGCATCCCGACTCGCGATCGGTACAACTAACCCACTAGTATCCCCTCCAGGCACCATTCGTGGCGATCTCGGCATCAACATCGGTCGGAATCTCATTCATGGTTCTGACGCAGTTGAAACCGCTCACAGCGAGATTGCGTTATGGTTTAAGGAAGAAGAATTAGTTAATTGGACACCTACCTTAGCACCTTGGTTGGCGGAATAAGGGATTAGGCTTTAGGCTTTAGGCTTTAGGCATTAGGTACTAGGCATTAGGTATTAGGCTTTAGACTAAGATCTCTTTAAGTAGGGTGGGCATTGCCCACCGTCTATGTTTCGGGCAATATCGATTAGTAAATATTTACGTTTAATGAGGATTGAGGTATTGAGTGTTAGGAAATTAACAAGATGCTTTTGCTTCCTAAAGCCTAAAACCTCAAACCTCAAGCCTCAAGCCTAAAACCTAAAGCCTATCCCAACTAGCCGCAACATAATTAAAAACATTTCAGATGCAACAGGTTGACTTCACGACATTGACGGCGGCGGTACGGGAGTTACAACCAGATTGGATACCTGCACGAGTCGAAACGGTATATCAACGCGATCGCTACACCCTCGCACTCAGCTTACGTACTCTCGACAAACGCGGCTGGATTGCCATCTCCTGGCATCCTCAAGCCGCCCGAATAGTCTTGACAGACCCCCCACCACGGATTCCCGACACATTCACACTGAGTCAGCAGTTGCGCTCTGTATTGGGGGGACTGGCGATGATTGGGATGGAGATCGTTTCGCCCTGGGAAAGACTAGTGCGACTCGCATTTGCTTCAAGACCTGGCGCAGAAGCTTTATATTATCTGTATGTAGAACCGATCGGCAAATATAGCAATCTTACCCTCACGGATGCCGACAACTTAATCATCACCACCGCGCATCAAGTTAGTAATAAACAGTCTAGCGTCAGGACGATCGAAACTGGTAGACCTTATGAAGTACCACCATCTTTAACCGATCCGATGCCAAGTTTGGAGGAACCGATCGATCGCTGGATCGATCGAGTTAGTCTGATTCCCGAAAAACTAAATCAACGACTCGTCAGAAGTTATCGCGGCTTGAGTACGATCTTGATGAATGAGTTGATTACCGCCGCCGGACTGGATCCCATTCAAACCACCGATACATTAGCTCCCACAGACTGGGAAAAGCTATTTGAATACTGGCAAATCTGGCTCAGAACCCTGACTCAAGTTGAAGGATATAAATTTCATCCTCATCTGACAACTAACGGCTTCAGCGTCATGGGATGGAGCAAACCAGCTACTCCAGTCGCGACAGTAAACCAAGCAGTTGAGACTTATTATACTCAGATCCTCGATCGAGAAGCATTTAGCCAACTCAAGCATCAACTCACCCAAAAGTTAAGCACGATCTTAGCTAAATTACGCGTTAAAGCCAACACCTTCAAAGCCAAACTGCAAGAGTCTACAGGTGCTGACGAATATCGCGCCAATGCGGATTTATTAATGGCATATCTCCAAGAATGGCAGCCAGGGATGAAACAAATCATCCTGAATGATTTTGAGACAGGGGAACCAGTCAAAATCAAACTCGAACCCGAAAAGAATGCGATTCAAAATGCCCAATTTCTCTATAAACGTCATCAGAAACTCAAACGTGCCAAGTTAGCTGTAGATCCATTACTTGCAGAAGTCCAAGCGCAAATCGACTATTTAGAACAAGTAGAAGAAAGTATTCTTCAGGTAGAAGAAGATGGTACGAATGATGTTCGAGAAATGCTCCAAACTTTATTAGAAACTAAGCGAGAGTTAATTGATACCGGATATTTCCCCGCAGCCGACAGATTAGCAAAAGCGGAACTCGCAGAAACAAAGCCCCGATCTCTCAAAACTCCCAGCGGATTTGAATTACTAATCGGACGCAACAATCGTCAAAACGATCGACTTACTTTTAAAACAGCAACAGAATACGATCTCTGGTTTCACGCTCAAGAAATAGCAGGTAGTCATGGCTTATTAAGAATTACCCCTGGTGCGGTGGCTGAGGAAGCAGATTTACAATTTACCGCCAATGCTGTGGCTTACTATAGCCGCGCCAGACAGAGCCAAGCAGTTCCGGTAGTGTACACAGCCACCAAGCACGTGTATAAACCCAAAGGTGCGAAACCAGGAATGGTAATCTACAAGCACGAACAGATAGTGTGGGGACATCCACAGGCTTTGGATACTAGTTACAGCAATTAGCTTAAAATAGAAGCATTGATGCTCGATCGTCACTAAATTATCATGAGGATAACATCATGTCTCTAATCGTTGAAACCGATCTCAAAGACATACTCAATAGAATAGACCAAAAATTAGATAGCGTCCAAAGAGATGTGACAGATCTTAAAATCAGTGTGACTGAGCTAAAAGGAGACATTAGAATTTTAGATGAAAGACTCAGTGGACAGATTAAGAATTTAGACGAAAGACTTAGTGGATAGATTAATACTCTCGATACTAAATTCGAGGGACTATCTACCAGGATTCAAAATCAAGAATTTACATCAAGAGCGATACTCGGAGGCTTACTCTTAATCGTGCTTGGTGGCGCAGCAAAAATGTTTAACTTTATTCCACCTGGAAACTGAACGCGCCAGAATCGATTACCCCAGCCAAGATTCCAAATCTGTCATGCTGGTAAAATCTAATCAAGCCTCACCCAAAGCTTCTAATCGATCGAGATTCAAGGCACTAACTCTTGAGATGAGTTCGGGTGATAAGTTGCCCACTTTACGAGCAAGCTGTTTGAAGACTAAAGCTTGTTCGCCTGCTGCCTGACCCTCCCGTAGAATAGCCTGATACATTGTTGAGTCGCGCATTCCAGGACTCCTCATTAATCTTGCTATTGTCTGCTCCCTCAATTCTAACCCAGCTAAGATACTCGTCGCTAAGTATTTATTGGTAAAAATAAATAAATGTTAAGTGGCGAAATATTTTTCCTAACAGGATTGAGCTGTTGTTACAAGCATATTAATATTTGACTGCAACCAAATCGATCGATAGACAGAGATCTAACCCGATCGTGAAATTATCGATCTCGATTGAAGGTATAACGATCGTCTAAATTAACGATCGAATATTAAAATCTCTGACTTGAATCAATTGCTGTCAGAGCTTTAGAGTCCAAATGATACGTTAGATAATTGACAGCTCGGATGTAGTTAATTTATTACATTAAAAAATTAGCCAAATAGTAATCCGATCGTATTTACTTAAATTCACTAACATATAGGCTCAACAACAATCTCCGCTAAAATCTGTCGTTCTGACTGACATTTCCTCACAATATCCTCACATCTTTAATTTACGATCTAGAGTTGATAACTCTAGATCGTAAATTGACGCGAGTTACTTATGTAGATAATGAGCTACAACCAAAAGCAGCCGCCACATAGTACGCAATTATGCACATAAAGGTCAGATGTATACAAAAGATCTAGACGGACGCTTGTTGATGCCGGATCTTCCCGATGATAAACAAGCAACGATCGCTCTCCAGCATAATATCCAAAGGTTTCGGACGATCTTCGATAGCGTTGAGGAGTCGATGGCATTGCTCAAACCCAACGGTAATCTCATTGAGGTAAATCTCACCGCCGCACAATCTCTAGGGATCGGGGCTGAATCGACGATCGATCTGCCTTTTTGGTCTGCCTCTTGTTGGAGCTTTGCATCAGCAGTCCAACAGCAGTTACGAGAATCGATCGCGCGGGCTGCTCAGGGGGCATCCATCCGCTATGAAACAGAAGTGATGGGCGCAGACGATCGACCGCTGCCGCTCGATTTATCGCTGACCCCAATTCGCGATCCTCAAGGTGAGATCATCCTGATTCTTGCCCAAGGGCAGCTCAGAACGAACGAACCAATGAACGAACGAACCAATGAATATTTCCACGATCGAGTCTATAGCGAACGCCTATCAGTGGCGATCCGCGTAGCTAAAGCAGGAGCGTGGAGTTGGGATATAGATCGCCAACAGATATTCTGGACACCAGAACTTGAAATCCTGTTTGACTACGAACCAGGCACTACTCAACAACTCTATCGCGAATGGATCGATCGGGTGCATCCTGAAGATCGAGAGCGGGTAGCAACCCATTTACAGCAAATCACCCAGCATCAATTACCCGAATTTCGCTGTGATTATCGGATTGTCTGGCGAGATGGACAAATCCGTTGGATCGAGACGATCGGTGAGTTACACTCTCAGCTAGGCAATCTGCAAATGTCTGGTCTAGTCTACGATATTACCGATCGCAAGCAGGATGAAGCAGCACTCCACCGGAGTGGAGAATTTACGCGGCGGATCCTCGAAAGCAATCTTGATTGCATCAAGGTTGTGGACTCAGAAGGTCGTCTGCTCTATATGAATAGTGGTGGACAAGTCATGATGGAGATCGACGACTTCGCCACCGTTGCTAACACTCAATGGCTCGAATTTTGGCGTAGCGATGTTGAATCTGCTGCTGGTGCTTTTGCTACAGCCAAAGCTGGGGGAGTTGGCAAGTTTGATGGTTATTGTGCTACCGCCAAAGGTACGCCGAAATGGTGGGAAGTAGTTATTACGTCGCTCCCCGACGTTGGCGATAATGTGGGACAAATTTTGATAGTTGCTCGCGATATTACCGAGCGCAAACAACTAGAACTGATCAATCAAGCCCAAACTGTCGAACTGCAACAGCTTAATAATTCGCTGATGTTGGCACAACAACAGTTGAGCGAACGCAATGAGGAACTCGATCGCTTTGGTTTTACCGTTGCCCACGATCTCAAAGCTCCGTTGAGAGCGATTTCCAATTTATCAGAGTGGATGGAAGAAGATCTCAGCAATCGGATCTTAGAAGACGATCGCCAACAATTTCAACTATTGCGCCAACGAGTCAAACGCATGAATGCTCTCGTTGATGGACTACTGAACTATTCACGTTTGGGAAGACAGGAGTTGCCGATCGAAACCGTCGATGTTGCTCAACTCCTAGCTGAAATCGTCGATTCTCTGTCCTCACCAAGTTTTCAGATTGAAGTATTATCTGTCCTCCCGATGCTGGATACCAAACGGATCTTGCTAAGTCAGGTTTTCGCCAATTTAATTAGTAATGCAATCAAACATCATAGCCGAGCTGATGGTCGGATTGAAATTACTGCTGAAGATCTCGGAGATCGCTATCAATTCTCGATCGCCGATGATGGAGATGGCATCCCTATGGGTGAAGCTAGACAGCGGATTTTTGATATTTTTCACACTCTCAAGAGCAGTACATCTAACGAAAATACCGGAATTGGTTTAGCACTTGTCAAAAAAATTGTCGAAGGAGAAGGCGGTCAAATCTGGGTAGCCGACGATCCCGCAGAGACAGCGGAGTCCGAAGGCAACCAACCACAAACACAAACAGAGCAGCTAACTCCAAGACTCAAAGGAGCCTGTTTTTGTTTTACCTGGCTCAAGATTAATTACTAATTAACGATCGATAATTATTACTAAAGTAGTAATTAAAATTCGGAGATAATAATTTATCTCTGAACTTTTAAGATGTGTCTATTATATATTCGTTAATTTAATTATTTGCGCGATGGATAAAATTAGTATCTTCTCTATTCATTTTAGTCGATAAAAGTTTTATAACTCATCCAGTTGACAGATATAAAAATAGAGATTAATTAATATCATGGATATAGATGATAATGAATCATAGGTCTGGTTTTTAGCCGAATATTCGATCTATCCATCATTAGTTCGCAGTTAAATTTACATCAAAACTATCAACCGTGGCAAAAATTATGGCTGAAGGTAAGACTTTTAATGTTGACGGAGGAACTAACCTCCACGAAGCTTTGCTCGAACAAGATATCGATCTCTACAGTGATGGAGCAAAAATCTTTAACTGTAACGGATATGGCATTTGTGGTACTTGTCTAGTTCGAGTCGAGGGAGCCGTTTCGGCACCAACAATGGTAGAAAAAATCCGAACTTTTTTTCGTCCTCATTCGATTCACAATGAACGGCGGCTGGCTTGCCAAACTAAGGTGCTAGACGACGATCTGCTCATAACAAAATTTGATGGTTAGAGCGACCTGCAAGTATTGCTAGACGAGAAAGAATTGCGTGCAGCATGACCCAAAATTGCAGTCATTGACAGGATTGCTAGTTGCTACAGTCATCGTGACGCTCTGTGTTAGTAACCTAGTATTCCTGTTAGCGATCGATATTTATTAGGCACCATAATTTATGAGAACATATCTAAATTTTCAACAAATAGTTACTCAGTTCTTGGGGCTAGGTATAGTCTTTATTACTCTACATTTTGGGTTGCACGTTCCTGTCCTTAACCTATTGTTGTTTTGGATATTACCATTTTCTTTAGTGCAGTGTAGTTACTTTGTTTTAGAAGTTATTTATCATCAAGAAATTTAAGTCATAAGGCATAGATAATATTAAATTAACTTATATACAAAGATACATAATAAAATAAATATTTTCTATTTTAATTAAAGTATCAAATAAAATAACTCTATTTTAATAATGATTGCAGAATTTATTAAAGTACGTAGCTTTCATCGTCATCAACAGGTGAGCTTTGTAGGCGGAGAAGGAATTGTCCGTAACTTTTAATATGAAAATGGAAATTGGAAGTATCTGGTCGAGATGCCGCTGAGTTTAACAATGCCTAAATTTGGCAGAATAGGAGCAGAAACAATAGTATTGCTAGATGAAATAGAACTACATGCAATAGGTCATTAATTTGATAGTAATTGAATCTAACACTGATGATGCGCTCATAACAGATTCGTCAATACAAGTTCCATCTGGAGCTGGGATGTTGATGATCAGAACTTACCGCGAAGTGCTACCGAGAGTTCGTAAACATTTAGAATTATGGCAGCAACAAGCTGAAACAATCCCTAATTCCGAACTGCGTAAGCAAGCTTTGTTAAGTATCGAAAGTAAAGCATTTCACTGTGAAGGTGGGGCGATTTATGGATTGCTCGCTCAAGCCAAAATTGAGCCGACAATCCGCTTTATTATTGCTTATCAAACAATCTGTGATTATTTAGACAACCTCTGCGATCGAAGTACTTTACTAGATCCAAGAGATTTTCGGACTTTGCATCAAGCCTGCATCCACGCCTTGACACCCGCTGCTGACTGCATTAATTACTATCAGTTTCGTCAAGAACAAGATGATGGCGGCTATCTGATTAAACTAGTCCAGACTTGTCAAGATGTATTAATACAACTACCGTCATATCGAATCGTCGCTCCTCACTTATATGAACTAGCAGATTATTATTGTAATTTACAAGTTCATAAACATGTCAAAGTTCAGCAGCGAGTTCCGCGCTTACAAGCATGGTTTAAAGCACATCGCGATCGACTTCCCAAAGCACATCGCGATCGACTTCCCGAACTGAATTGGTATGAATTTTCGGCTTGTGCTGGTTCGACTTTAGGAATTTTTTGTCTTGTCGCCTATGCTGGCAATCCAAATTGTTCTGAGGAACTAGCTATAAAAGTAAAGAATAGTTATCTCCCTTGGGTTCAAGGACTGCATATCTTACTCGACTATTCGATCGATAGAGAAGAAGACAGCATTGGTGGCGATCTGAATTTTTGTAACTATTACAATAGCGAACAATAAATAAGCGATCGATTTATTTACTTTCAAAAACAAGCAGATCGAGCTGTCGAGCAGTTACCTCATCGACAATTCCATCTCACGATCGATCGAGCTTTACTCGGCGTTTACCTCGCCGATCCCAAAGTCAACACCCAAGAAAATGTGAAAACTATTGCTAGGAAAATTCTGCTCACTTGTGGTGGATCGGCATTCTTTTTTCTGTGTAACGGTCTAATTATGGCTCGAATTCGGTGTCCATAAAAATGTTATTTAGCCTGTAATCTAAATCTCACTTTTTTAAATAGACTCAACGCTTAACCTAAAAACCTTACTCAACTTATCTATCATGCCATCAGATTCAATATTTGCATCACCAGCACAGCCAAGTTCGCATCAGCAGTTACTAACTACTTGGCAGGGAGCGAACATTGGTACCCTTAATCACCAGGATCTCCTATTACTCACTATCCTCAAACAATCTGAGGGAATTGAGATACTTAGCTGTATGAGTACTGCGCTTAAAGTATTGCAGTTACAGCTTCAAGCGTATGATTTGATGTTGTCCGATCTCGGACTGCCAGACACCGATGGCTGGACATTAACTACTGAATCTAGAGAGGATATACCACCCACAGCAGCGATAGTTTATGGTATCAATCGAGAGCGGAACACAGCTTGGTTACTCGGATTTAAAATGTTGCTGTCTAAACCAATCGAGCTAACACAACTAGTAGAGCAAGCGCGAAGCTCTTTTGACGAGCCGATTAGCAGTTTGATGGATGGGATCGACACATGAATACAAAAAGTGTAACAACTGAGTTAGCCAATGGAAATCCTTGCCGCTGGGTCAAATCGACCAGAGTTACTAATCGCGATACCATGCAGCTTTTCAAGCGGTTTGTCGATCTATATGAATCTAGCCTAGAGCAACCTCAGCTAATTGGGGCGATCGATCTACGACCCATTTCAGATCCAGCCTGTTGAATTTTATTAAGCCAGCACTAACAGTCGATCGCGATCGTGAGGGCGATCCTGTTCCGACTTACTGGCTGCCAGGAGTGGTGAAGTAATACTGGCTTGCGCTCAAACCCAGGCGAGAGCGACTTGGGCGATCGCTCACTCGATCGTTTCAGCAATTGTAATCCCATTTTGGGCATTGTGCCACACATGGGGATCTGTCATACTTTTACCGTCTTCTTCAAATTTGAGAGATCTCATTAAATATGTCTGCACTCACAGATGCTCTCAATTATCTACTCGATCGACGTACCGCCATTTGTTTTGATATTGGCGGAGCGATTCTTGCGCCTGGATTACCTCGTTTGAAAATCATCGAAACGATTCAGGCTATTTCCGATGAAATCCCAGAAGAATTAATCGATCTATCTGAGTGGCGTAAGTGTTTTGATTCTTTAACTGCAATGTTTCAGACTATAGCGGTATGTTTTGATGAGGATTTGTACTTGTGGGATACAGACTTAGAGACGATCCAAGGTCAGAATTATGAACGATACTGTCAAATACACAAGCAACACCATCCTAACTCGTCTCCACTTCGGGATGCTTATTTTTGCGAAGATCTATAGTTAAGATCTGTAGGGTAGAGAGTATCGATTTCTTGCAGTGTCTTCATAAAATTCGCTCGATTCGCTCGATTCGCAATACAAATCGAGCGAATCATTGTTTCTACTCTACACCTTCGATCGGTGCGAAGCCTTGACGTTGAATATTCTCAGTCACCGTGCGGGGATCGAGGAATTGGAGCAGATAATCTGGGCCGCCAGCTTTGGAGCCGACACCGGATAGTTTATAGCCACCAAAGGGTTGTCTGGCAACGATCGCACCTGTAATTGTGCGATTGATGTAGAGATTTCCGACTTCAAATTCGGCTTTGGCGCGATCGATATGCGAAGGTGTCCGCGAATAGAGTCCACCTGTGAGGGCAAAATTAGTACCGTTGGCGATTTCCAGGGCGCGGTCGAAGGTATCGGCTTTCATCACTGACAGTACAGGGCCAAAGATCTCCTCCTGAGCGAGGCTAGATTGGGGATCGACATCGGTGAAAATGACTGGGCCGACGAAATAACCTATTTCGGGGGCAGGTAGCTCTAGAGCCAGAGTAGCTGAGAGTTTACCCTTGGAGATCGTCTCGCGAATCCGCTGTTGAGCGGCGGCATCGATGACTGGCCCAATTTTGGTGCTGGGATCGTCGGCGGCTCCAACGTTTAACGATTTGGTCGCTGCTACTAGCCGCGCTACGAACGGCTCGTAAATCGACGCTAATACCACCACGCGGGAGCAAGCGGAGCATTTTTGACCGCTATAGCCAAAGGCTGAAGCTACTACCCCCTGTACCGCTTGATCTAAATCGGCACTTTCATCGACCACGATCGCATTTTTGCCGCCCATCTCGGCAACTACACGTTTCAAGTGCTTTTGCCCTGGTTGGAGGATGGCTGCGCTGGCGTAGATTTGGCACCCGACTTCCTGGGAGCCAGTGAAGACGATCATCTGGACATCGGGGTGTTTGACGAGGTGAGCACCGACGGTGGAGCCGCTACCTGGCACGTATTGGAATACCCCTTTGGGCATCCCAGCAGCGACGAGGATTTCACTCAGCTTGGCAGCGATAACCGAGGTAACTGCGGCGGGTTTGAGGAGGACACAGTTGCCTGTGACGAGGGCGGCGACAGTCATGCCTGTGGGAATGGCGAGGGGGAAATTCCAGGGCGAGATGACGAGGACGATCCCTTTGGGACGATAGAAGTAGCGATCGGTTTCCCCCGCTACGTCGTAGACGATTTCTGAATCTAGTCGCTCCATTTCGGCGGCGTAATACCGACAAAAATCTGCCGCTTCGGATACTTCTACGTCTGCTTGCTGGAGCGGTTTACCCGCTTCTAGTACCATCCAGGCATTGAGTTCGTGACGACGCGCTTCGAGTAAATCGGCGGCGCGGCGGAGGATGGCGGCACGTTCTGTGGCTGGGGTGTGTTGCCAGATTTTGAAGGCGGTTTTGGCAGCGGCGATCGCTCGATCTGCCTGGGGGATATCAATTTGACCGATCGATCCGACAATCTCCGCTGGATGGGATGGATTGACAGATGGGATTGTCTGGTGTGTCTGTACGCGTTCGCCATCAATTAGGGGCTGATAGGTTTGCCCCAACTGCTGTCTGACTGTGGCTAGTGCGGTACTAGCAGCAGCTCGAAATTCGGCGATCGCGTAGTCTGTATCTGGTGCGGGATCGATCCGTGTCACCGTCGCTGTGGGTTGGGCGATTGGGGTAGGTTGGACTTCCGCCCCAATGTCGTCCGCGCCCCAAATTGGCACCATTAATAGTCCTTCAATCGGTCGATCTGAGACGCTTTGACGGAGAAAAGAGCTATTGGCGGTATTTTCCAATAACCGCCGAATCAGGTAGGACATCCCTGGAATTAGATCGCCATAGGGACAATACACCCGCACGCGATAACCCTGCTGGGCGAGGGCGGTAGCGAGGTTGTCTGCCATCCCATAGAGGACTTGAAATTCTAGGTGTCGCTGGGGAATATTTAGGGTTTGGGCGATCGCGATCGCGTGAGCCTGGGAGCGGACATTATGACTACCGATCGCGGCGTACAGATACTCGTGATTTTCCAACAGGAGTTGCGTCATCCGCTCGAAATTGGCATCCGTTGAGGACTTGTGATTGTAGACGGGGGTGGGCCAATGATTTTGACGAGCGATAATCGTCTCTTGATCCCAATAAGCCCCCTTAATTAACCGGACTGAGATCGGTTTACCCCGTTGTTTCGCCCAGGCGATAATATCCTCTAAATCTTGGTAGCTATCGCGGAGATAAGCTTGCAAAGTAATGCCAATATCAGTGCGATCGCGAAACTCTGGTTCCATCAGCAGGGGTTTGAGTACCGCCAGCGTCGCGTTCTTGTATCGATACTGTTCCATATCAAAATGTACCGCCGCCCCTACTTCCTGCGCCTTGCGGAGCAGAGTACGGAGCCTGTCGCTGACCTTTGCCTGAGAACCCTGGACATCGAGCGGATCGAATTGGGAATAAAATGCCGTGAGTTTGACCGAAACTTGGACTTGAGCTAAATTTACCCCATCGGCAGTATCGACTTGGGGCACTGGATTCCACTTGTGGGCGGCTGTTGTGAGTTGTCCCATCAACTCTAGATAGCGATCGAGGTAGGATTGGGCTTCGGCTTCGGTGACGACAGCCTCGCCCAGGAGATCGATAGTAAAAGTCATCGATTGGTGGCGGAGTCGATCGATACTCTTAAATACTTGCTTGAGGTTTTCCCCCGCGATGTATTTTCGCGCGAGGGTTTCGACGGCGGTGGAGAGCGTCGTTGCCGCAACCTGCCCAGGCATCGAGTCGGGGGCGGTAAAGTTGAGCAAGCCTTTGAGTGCTTGGGGCAATTCCACATCAGGAACACTCAAATATTCCTGAAGGTGACGGGCGATTTCAGTTTTCGTCGTCAGCGATGGCAAACAATCGATCAGCCGAAACAATTGTACCCGCAAGCTCGGATTATCCATCGTCCAACTGAGCAGCTTGTCATCCCAACGGAATGTATCGCGCACCTTGGCAAAGATCGATCGCTTTTCGGTGGTTGCTGCAAGTAATTGACGCGCAATAACTTGAGTCTTATCTTCATAAGCAGACGGACTAGTATCAGAACTCAAACGAGACGGATTAATTACAATCATCAGGAAACCTCACCTCTTAAACAGTTGATAGTTGACACTATGCCTACGGCAGGTTTTATTCGGGGGTTCCCCC
>ENA-OBIO01000614-OBIO01000614.1-metagenomes-genome-assembly--contig:-NODE-614-length-17480-cov-4.07524_pt1 | contig 17480 bp, 15 predicted proteins | sample MGYA00153383_OBIO01 | MGnify analysis MGYA00153383 | reverse complement strand
CGAGATCCGCGACAATCTTCTCTCCGCGCTCCGCGAGGGCCGCGACCCGTGGCCGGGGCTGCACGGCTTCGCATCCACCGTCATCCCGCAGCTCGAGCGGGCTCTCATCGCCGGCCACGACATCGTGCTTCTCGGCGAGCGCGGGCAGGGCAAGACCCGCCTGTTGCGCACGATGGTCGGGCTGCTCGATGAGTGGAGTCCAGTGATCAAGGACTCCGAGCTCGGTGAGCACCCCTTCGAACCCATCACCGTAACGAGTGTGCGCCGCGCCACCGAGCTGGGGGACGACCTCCCGGTCGCCTGGCGCGGCCGCGACGAGCGGTATGCCGAGAAGCTCGCCACCCCCGACACGAGTGTGGCCGACCTGATCGGCGATGTCGATCCGATGAAGGTCGCGGAGGGTCGGAGCCTGGGGGATCCGGAGACCATCCACTTCGGCCTGATCCCGCGCAGCCACCGCGGCATCGTCGCTATCAACGAGCTGCCCGACCTGGCCGAGCGCATCCAGGTCGCGATGCTCAACGTGATGGAGGAACGCGACATCCAGATCCGCGGCTACGTGCTGCGCCTCCCGCTCGATGTGCTCGTGGTGGCCAGTGCAAACCCCGAGGACTACACCAACCGCGGGCGGATCATCACCCCGCTGAAGGATCGCTTCGGCGCCGAGATTCGCACCCACTATCCGACCGAACTCGCCGATGAGATCGCCATCATCCGCCAGGAGTCCGACCTCGTCGCCGATGTGCCCGACTACCTCGTCGAGATCCTCGCCCGCTTCACGCGCGCCCTGCGCGAGTCGTCCGCGGTCGACCAGCGCAGCGGTGTGAGCGCCCGCTTCGCCATCGCGGGAGCCGAGACTATCGCCGCAGCCGCGATCCACCGGGCGACCCGCCAGGGCGAGGCGGATGCCGTGGCCCGGCCGGTGGACCTGGAGACGGCCGTCGACGTGCTCGGCGGCAAGATCGAGTTCGAGTCGGGGGAGGAGGGGCGAGAAGACGAGATTCTCGACCATCTTCTCCGCACCGCCACCGCAGAAACAGTGCGGGCCCATTTCCGTGGTCTCGACTTTGCCGTGCTGGTGGAGTCGATCGCGAGCGGGGTCATGGTCACCACCGGCGAGCAGGTCACCGCCCGTGACTTTCTTGCCGGCCTGCCGGTGCTGGGCGAATCGGAGCTCTACGACGAGATCTGTACCCGTCTGGGTGCCACCAACGACGGGCAGCGAGCCGGCGCGATCGAGCTCGCTCTCGAGGGCCTCTACCTCATGCGCAAGATCAGCAAAGAGAGCGGCGAGGGTGAGGTCATTTATGGCTAGGAAGCCCACCACGAAAAAGCCCGTGGCTAGGAACAACCGTGGCTAGAGCCAATCGCCGGCTGGCACGTCGTGCTCGCTATGGCAGGTATGACGGCGGGCCCGATCCGCTCGCCCCGCCCGTCGACCTGTCCGAAGCGCTCGATGCGATCGGTGAGGATGTCATGGCCGGCTCCTCGCCCGAGCGTGCGATGCGCGAGTTCCTGCGTCGAGGTGGCGCGGACCAGGCTGGTCTCGACGACCTGGCGCGCCGAGTTGCCGAGCGTCGGCGCGAGCTGACGAAGAAGCACAACCTCGACGGCACCCTGCAGGAGGTCAAAGCCCTGCTCGACAAAGCCGTTCTGGCCGAGCGCAAACAGCTTGCCCGCGACACCGAGCTGGACGATGGCGACCGGATGCTCGCCGAGATGCAGCTCGACAACCTGCCGGCCTCCCCGGCGGCAGCGGTCAGCGAGCTCAGCGACTACGACTGGAAGAGCAGCGAGGCTCGGGCCGACTTCGAGAAGATCAAAGACCTGCTCGGGCGCGAGCTGCTCGACCAACGCTTCGCCGGAATGAAGGATGCGCTGGAGAACGCCACCGACGCCGACCGTGCCGCAATCACCGAGATGATGAACGATCTCAACGCCCTGCTGGACGCTCACGGGCGCGGCGAGGACAGCCAGGAGCAGTTCGACGACTTCATGCAGAAGCACGGCGAGTTCTTCCCCGATAAGCCATCCAACATCGACGAACTTCTCGACTCGCTCGCCGAGCGCGCCGCTGCCGCTCAGCGGATGCGGAACTCGATGAGTCAGGAACAGCGCGACGAACTCGATGCGCTCGCGCAGCAGGCCTTCGGGTCACCGGAGCTGATGCAGTCACTTGCCCAACTCGACGGCAGCCTCCGTTCGCTCCGCCCGGGTGAAAACTGGGGCGGCTCCGAGAAGATGGATGGTGAGGAGGGGCTCGGTCTCGGCGACGGCACCGGGGTTTTCCAGGACATCGCCGAGCTCGACGCGCTGTCTGAGCAGCTCGCGCAGTCGTACAACGGATCGCGCCTGGACGACCTTGACCTCGACCAGCTGTCCCGCCAGCTCGGCGACGAAGCAGCGGTCAATGCCCGCACGCTTCAGCAGCTCGAAAAAGCCCTGCGTGAATCCGGCACGATGAAGCGCGGATCTGACGGCCAGCTCACCCTGACCCCGAAGGCGATGCGGCAGCTCGGTAAGGCTCTGTTGCGCGATGTCGCCAATCGGATGTCGGGCCGCCAGGGTAACCGTGACCTGCGCCAGGCGGGAGCCGCGGGGGAGCGCTCCGGTGCCACCCGCGAGTGGGCCTTCGGCGACACGGAATCCTGGGACGTCACCCGCACCATCACCAACGCCATCACCCGCACGGCAGGGGAGGGCGGCGCAACCGGCGCGGGTGTGCGGATCGAGATCGGCGACGTCGAGGTACAGGAGACCGAGGCGCGCACCCAGGCCTGCGTCGCTCTGCTCGTGGACACCTCATTCTCGATGGTGATTGACGGGCGGTGGGTACCGATGAAGCGCACCGCGCTTGCGCTCCACACCCTCATCACGAGCCGCTTCCGCGGTGACGACCTGCAGCTCATCAACTTCGGTCGGTCGGCTTCCGTCATCGACATCGAGCAGCTCACCGGGCTCGAGGAGATCTACGACAAGGGCACCAACCTGCATCACGCCCTGCTGCTGGCAAACCGTCACTTCCGCAGGCATCCGAACGCCCAGCCGGTGCTCCTCATCGTCACCGACGGCGAACCGACCTCGCATCTCGAAGCCAGTGGCGAGGTCTTCTTCGACTATCCGCCGCATCCACTCACCGTGGCCTACGCCGTGCGCGAGCTCGAAAACTCGATGCGCCTTGGCGCCCAGACGACGTTCTTCCGCCTCGGCGACGATCCCGGCCTTGCCCGGTTCATCGACTCGATGGCGAAGCGTGTCGGCGGCACGGTCGTCGCCCCCGAACTCGATGATCTCGGCGCGGCCGTCGTCAGTTCCTACCTCGGCTCGCGTGGCCGCGGGGGCACTGAGGGCCCGTCAAGCGGTGGCTTCGACGGCCTGTTCGGACGCGGGTAAGGCCGTCAGAACAGCGGCCACGGCACGGCGGGCATGTGACCGTGAGGGGCAGGAAAGCGCCCGTTGCGCCGTAACCGGTCGCAGCGGTCGGCGAGGGCCGTTATCTCGCTGATAGTGAGCAGTTCTGCGAGGGCAGCCCCGAGCTCGCCGTCGAGCTGAGCGCGCACGCGGTCGATTCCATCCAACTCGTCGGCCGTGAGCTCGTCCCCGAGCCAGCCCCAGAGCACGGTGCGCAGCTTGTGCTCGTTGTGGAAGGTCAGCCCGTGGTCAACCCCGTGACGGTGTCCGTCCGCCATCGCGAGCACGTGGGCGCCCTTGCGATCGGCATTGTTCACGACGATGTCAAAGACGGCCATCCGTCGTAGCGCGGGGGAGTCCTCGTGGATGAGCGTGACCGACCGATCCTGATTATCCAACCCGTTGAAGACGTGGCGCCAACCCTCAGCGGGCACGGCGCCTGCGGGCACCAGGTCGACGGCATCCTGCTCGGGATCAACGTCCTGCCAGAGCTGCACCATCCCCGCGCCAAGTGGACCTTCGCGCAGCCAGGTACGGGGAACGATGTTCCAGCCGAAGACTTGCGAGACCAGGTACGCCGCGACCTCACGGCACGCGAGATCGCCGTCCGGAAAGTCCCAGAGCGGACGCTCGCCGGCAATCGGCTTGTACACCACCGAGACACTTCCGATGCGTGCAAGAAAGGTCGCGTTCGATGCCGTGGTGATGCGCCCGGTGATCTCGAGCTCCTCCTCCGCGAGGTCCGCATCCGGCATCGTCAGAGATCATCAGGCAGTGTGTGCACATGCCCATCCGGGTCGATCGGCGTGCCGCAGACTGAACAGATCGGTCGCCCAGCCCCCACCACCTCGAGGGTGCGCTTTGCGAATGCCCGAGCGGTGCCGACCGGAATCCGCACCAGCAGCATTTCCGTCGGCTCGAGGTCGACCTGGTCGATCGCGTCCTCGTCGACAAGCACGAGCGGGTACGCCTCGATCACGACCTGCGCGGTAGAGGGATCCCAGCCCAAACTCATGGCACCGGTTCGGAACTCGGCGGCGACGGGCTGCTCGAGCGGGTCGTTGTCGACGAGCTCGATCGGCGTCTCAGCCGGCACGCTCACCGGGTTGCCCTGCTGGTCCATCAGCTCGTCGAGGATTTCCTCGATTTTCTCAGCGAGAAGAGCCGACTGTTCTTTCTCGAGCGCCACGCTGACGATCCGGTTTCCGGCGCGAGCCTGCAGGTAGAAAGAGCGCGACCCGGGTTCCCCGACCGCGCCGACGATGACCCGATCGGGCCAGTCGAACCCGTGGATGATGGTTGGCATACCCACATTCTACGAGCGGTGGGTGAGCGATTCCTCAGAGGTTGCCAGCGCCGCCGCCGACCGGCGCATCCTGGGCTGGGGGGCTGGCGCGAAGCCAGGAGAGGTCACCAGAATCGGTGTTCGTCGCGATGACGCTGGGGCGACCAGCCCCGTACCGAATTATCGAGACGGATGCCGGGCCCACACTGATTCGCTGGAACAGGTCGAGATGCATGCCGAGGGCGTCAGCCAGAATCGACTTGATGATATCGCCGTGGCTTACCGCAACCCAGACGGCACCGGATCCGTGCTGCAGCTCGAATGCCGCGTCGTGCCGTCGAATCGCGGCAACCGATCTGGCCTGCATCGCTGCCATCGACTCGCCGCCGGGAAACGTGACCGCGGAGGGGTGCGACTGAACCACCGACCACAGGTCCTCCTTGGCCAGCTCGGCAAGGGTGCGTCCTTGCCACTCGCCATAATCGCACTCGGTGAACCCCTTCTCCAGTGCCGTCACCGGCAGCTCACCCTGGTGATCGAGATTCTGAGAGTCGAGGATGAATCGTGCAGTTTGCCGACACCGCTCCAGTGGGCTCGAGACCACTCCGACCAGCGGCACAACCGCCAGGCGTCCACCCATGAGGGCCGCCTGCTCCCGTCCGGTCTTGTCGAGCCTGACGCCAACGGCCCGTCCCGCCAGGACGCCGGCGGTGTTCGCTGTGGTGCGGCCGTGCCGCACGAGAATGACTGTGGCCATAGCGACAAGCCTAGACATCCGTCCCGGGTGAACCCGACAGCGGGCCACCCGGGAATCCGGCTCTAGTAGCGCGCTCCGACTACCTGCTCGATGAGGCCGTCGAGCGTCCGGAGCGTATCGGCGTCAAGCGTGAGATCGAGAGCGCCGACGTTCTGCTCGAGCCATTTGACACGCTTCGTTCCGGGGATCGGCACAATCGAGATACCGAGGCGAGTGCCCTGGGCGCCAACCCAGGCGAGTGCGACCTGCGCCGGCGTCGCACCGATCCTGGTTGCGATTTCGGTGACCGTTTCGGCGATCGCTTGGTTCGCCTCCCCGGCCTCACCGACGAAACGGGGGCTCTTGCTGCGAAAGTCTTTCGCATCAAAGGTCGTGCGGTCGACTGTCCCGGTGAGGAATCCACGTCCGAGGGGAGAGTAGGGAACCAGGCCAATGCCAAGTTCCTTCATCACGGGAGCGAGGTTCTCGGGGTCGCGTGTCCAGAGCGAGTACTCGCTCTGCACGGCACTGATCGGGTGAACGGCGTGAGCGCGGCGGAGCAGCGACTCGTCGACCTCGCTCAGGCCGAGGTAGCGCACCTTGCCCTCGGTCACGAGTTCGGCCATTGCTCCAACGGTCTCCTCGATCTCCGCCGTCTGTGCAGGACGGTGCAGGTAGTACAGGTCGATCGTGTCGATTCCCAGGCGCAACAGCGAGGACTCGGCGGAGCGTTTCACATATCCACGCTCACCACGGATGATTCTTTTGTCATCCCCGCCGGTACGGTCAATGCCGAATTTGGTCGCAATCTGCACAGAATCGCGACGGTCGTGGATGGCACGGCCGACGAGTACCTCGTTATGGCCGTCGCCGTACACGTTTGCGGTATCGAGCAGCGTCACGCCGAGGTCGATGGCGCGATGGATGGTGGCGATGGACTGGTCCCAGTCCGCCGGCCCGTACCACTCACTCATTCCCATACAGCCGAGTCCCTGCGCCGAGACGGTCAGTTCTCCGAGATTCACTTTTTTCATTATTTTCTCCTTCAGCCCTGTGCTTCTTTAGCCCTGTGCTTCGATGGACAACTCATTCCACTTTTCCCAGGTGGCCAGTCGAGACGCGTAATCGGCCTTCGCAATTGCCAGCGGAGCCTCCCCGAAGAAGATGCGCAACGGCGGCTCATCGGCATCCACGATCTTCAACAGGACCGCTGCGGAGGCGACCGGGTCACCCGAGACACTCACGCGGGATTTGCGGGCGGCTTCGGCCAGTTGCTTCACGCCGTCGTAGTCCGACAGCGCGGTCGCGTGGATTCCGGATGACCCGCCCCAGTCCGTCGAGAATCCGCCTGGCTCGATCAGGGTCACCTTAATGCCGAACGGGGCGACCTCCTGCGAGAGAGCCTGCGAGAATCCTTCGAGCGCCCACTTCGACGCCGCATAGAGACCCGTGCCCATGAACGCGCTGATGCCGCCGATGGAGGAGACCTGCAGGATGTGGCCGCTCTTTTGGGCCCGCATGTAGGGGAGAGCCGCCTGGGTAACCCACAGCGCCCCGAAGAAGTTGGTCTCCATTTGGGCATGAGCTTCAGCATCGCTGACCTCTTCGATCATGCCGAAGAGTCCGTAGCCGGCGTTGTTGACCACCACGTCGAGTCGTCCGAAATGTGCGTGGGCCGCATCGACCGCGGCGATCGCCGCCGCGTGGTCCGTGACGTCGAGAGCGAGCGGAAGTATCAGGTCGCCATACCGGTCGGAAAGGTCACTGAGAGTGTCGATATTGCGAGCGGTCGCTGCCACTTTGTCGCCCCGCTCGAGCGCGGCAATTGCCCATTGTCGGCCGAAACCGCGAGACGTTCCGGTGATAAACCAAACTTTTGAAGGCATGGGAAATTCCTTTCCTGTCGGGGAATGAACACGCAATAGTCCCCAACTGTACGATTAGGTATTAGTGCAAGTCTGGGTTCTCCAGCGTCTGGCGGGTGTAACGCTGCACCCTGTCCTCCAATTCCATACCCTGGCGGATCAGCCCCCGGTCGCCCCCCTTGCCCCATCACGAGCAAGAGAGCCACACACATGAAAATGCAGGATCTGACCGGAAAAATCGCTGTCATTACCGGAGCATCGAGTGGAATTGGAGAGGCCGCAGCTCGTCTTCTCGTCGACGAGGGTGCGCACGTCATCCTGGTCGCCCGGCGCGTGGAACGGTTGCAGGAGCTGGCCGCCGAGCTTGGAGACTCCGCCACCGTCATGCAGCTCGATGTCGCGGATGCCGCCGCGGTCACAACCATGTTCGCCACGCTCGAGAGCCGTTTCGGTGGAGTCGACCTGCTCTTCAACAACGCCGGTCTCGGCATCAGTTCGCCATTTGAGAGCAGCAACCCCGCTGACTGGAAATCGATGATCGATGCAAACCTGTATGGCGTGCTGAACTGCACCCAGGCCGCAATCCCCCTGATGCGCGGTCGGGCTGGCGCAATGATCTGCTCCGTTTCGAGCGTCGGTGGCCGATACGGTGCGGCAACCTGGTCGGTCTACAGCGCGACGAAGTACGCCGTCGTCGGTTTCCACGATGCCCTGCGCAAGGAACTCGGTGACGAGGGAATCCGCGTCTCGGTTCTCGAGCCCGGCGCCGTCTGGACCGAGTTCGGCGAGAACGTCAGCGATGCGCTCCTCACCCGCCGCACCGAGCTCGAAGCGATGAAGTCCGAAGACGTAGCCCAGGCCCTCGTCTTCGCTTTTGCGCAGCCGGCCAACGTCCTCATCCAGGAGATCCTCATGCGCCCGGTTAGGCAGATCGCTCCCTGACCCATCGACGCTCCGAGGTTCGGAGGTCTCGAAGCGCAGGCGTGCGGATGTCAGAATCGCACGGCGACAGGCACGAAGCCAGGATCACCAGCCGATCGGCCGTTTAAGCCAGTGGTACGGCGTCGTTATCGACACGGCAATGAATCCGGATCGTTCGAGGATGGGACGCGAGTAGGCGGTCGAGTCACTGTGAATCAGTGTCTTCCCTCCGGCGATCGCCGAGCGGGCACGGGCGGCGGTCACTGCCCGATAGATCCCTCGGCCACGCCAGTCGGCGCGGGTCGCACCACCCCAGATTCCGGCGAAGTCGGACCTGGCAACCGGCTCGAGTCGTCCCGCGGTCACGATCTGGCCCTCTGCTTCGCCGACCCACAGTTCCATTCCGTCAGCGAGACTCAGCCGCGCAAGTAGAGCATTCGCCGCATCCTCGGAGACAGGATCACCGAAGACTTCATCCTGCATCGCGCTCATGGCGCGAACATCCGGTTCTTCCGTCACCCGCCGCACGGTCACGCCGAGAGCAAGGGGAACATCAACCGCAAGAGCCACCGCCTCACCGATCATGATCGATTCCGGGTCATCCGGGATGAAGCCGTTCGCCACTAGAGCTTCGTGAAGCCCCGGAGCATGGTCATGGGCACGTGTTTTCCACTCGACTCGCTCGATGCGTGGGGCGGACTGGAAATAGCTCAGGGCTTCCGGGACTAGCCGCTGAAGAGCTTCGGAGTTTGCCTCTCCGAGGTCCCGGTAGGTGATGAAACCGCGTCCACCGGGGAAGGTCACCAGACGGAGCGGGCCGAGACGGGTGACATCGATGGCGCCTGGGGTCTCCGCATCGGTTCGCAGTTGCGCGTCATATGCCGCGAGAAGTCGAGCACGGGTATTCGCTTCGTCGTCAGCCATCCGATCATTCTCCCCGACAGTCGCGTCCCGCCGTCACGGAGTGAAGCGAGGACTACTCGTTAGAGTGGGATTCACTATCGCCCAATTATGCTGTCGCCCAATTAGGTTGGGAACATGACAGTGGCCAACCAACTCTCTTCGACCGCTCTGGTGCGCGGCCTGCACACGGTGCTCTCGAACCCACTTCTGGGTATCGCCCCCGCTCTCGCCGAGCTGTTGAGTCCACTCATCCGTCATTCCGCCCTGGTTATTTTCACCGAGGATTGCACGGGGCGTCCCCAGAAGCGTGCAGGCGACCCGTCGATCGCCGATCACGTCACCGTCGCCGAAATGGACGTCGTCAGAGAGCAAGTGAGATCCAACAACTCAGCGAGTTGGGCAGCGACCGGCATCATCGCCGGCACTGATCGGGTCTTTGCTGGCTGGATTGCCTCGAGCGGTGCGCTGATGGTGCTGACTGACCCCGTACTCGCCTCGCCAACAGCAGAGACGCTGAACGAGGTGATGGTCACCGTCGCAGGTCTGTGGGATCTGGTCGCCTTGAGCATCCGCCACCAGGTTGCGGCCGCAACACCCGCTTACCTGTTCGATTCCCGCACGATGTCAGTGGAACGCGCGGCCATCATCGCGGAGTTATCGGACGCCCACTCCACCACGCTGGAGATGCTGCTGGCCGTCCTGCGTTCGCGTGAAGCCTCCGACGCAGCCGCCCGTCGGGCTGCCACAGACATCGCCGCCACCGCTATGGTCAAACTCCGTGCGGTGTCGGATCGAGATCGAAAGCTGTCAAAAGAGCCAGTTTCCAAAGCGTTTGAGAGCTTGCAGAACGATCTTCGCCCGCTCGCCCGCTTTGGCGATCTCGATATCCAGTTCATCGAGCCTCCGATCAATGGACGAGCCCTTCCCGGGGAAGTCGCCCACGCGGGCCGCGCGATCGTCCGGGGTGCGGTTTTGGCACTCGTCGAACAGTCCGGCGTGAGTCGTGTTCGCGTGCAGTGGGATTGCGATGGAAGCAACCTGTTGATCAACATTCGCGATGATGGACCGGGTGACCTCACGGTTGACACCGCCAATGTGCGGCAACTCAGTGCGCGGGTGACCGCCCTCGATGGCACACTTCGAGTCGAAGCGACCAACGGGTGGGGATCGGAAATCTTTGTTTCCCTTCCCCTGGATCCCGTCTCGACTCACCTGAATATGGCTCCCCTCTGGGCGCTGACATCGCAGGAAAAACGCGTTTTGGAGCTCGTTGCCTCCGGTACTCGAAATCGGGCAATTGGGGATGCCTTGAACATCACCGAGAACACGGTCAAGTTCCATGTCGCGAACGTTCTCAAAAAAGTCGGGGCATCCAACCGCGCCGAACTCGCCTCGATTGTCAACATCCGGAGCCTGAACGCAATGTAGTCGTCTGCGAAACCTTGATAAAAGCCAGGACGGCACGAGGAGATCAGAAACTACCCTTTCGAGTAGGAACTTCCATCCCTGCGACCAGTGACCGAAAGGCTGCTACTGGCGTTTCTTTGAGAGGTGGCAGTTACTAATACCTTTCCTGTGCTCGACGCCCTACACGTCATCTCCCGCGAGGACGCGACGCTGGTCGACGCACTTGCGCAGCTCAATCCGCTTTCGCTCGAACGCGCCGTCAGCGAGCTTCACGCGGCAAAAAGCGTCTTCGTTCTCGGCGCAGGACGGTCTGGTCTCGCCCTTCGGATGACGGCAATGAGACTGATGCACCTCGGACTCACCGTGCACGTCGTCGGCGAGGTTACGACACCGGCAATCGGTCGCGGCGACGTGCTGCTCGCGGCGAGCGGCTCCGGCACAACAGAGGCCATCGTGCGCTCGGCCAAGACTGCCATCGATGTCGGCGCAATCGTCATCACCCTGACAACCGCCACAAACTCTCCACTCGCAGGTCTCTCATCAGTTCTTGTTGAAGTACCCGCCGCCGAAAAACTGGATCGCGCCGCCACCAAGTCTGTGCAGTACGCAGGATCCCTCTTCGAACAGGCTGTCGTCACCATCGGTGATGCTTTTTTCCACTCGCTGTGGCTGAGGTCCGGGCGAAGCGCCGATGATCTGTGGCCCCGCCACGCAAACCTCGAATAGCCGCAGGCCTCGCCCCTGCACTCACCAAGCTCGATTTTTCTTCCCCCACCACCGAACGAATGGAATCACCATGCAACTCCAAGTAGCCATTGACTTCCTCACGACCGAGGATGCCCTCGCCCTCGCGGCAAAGGTCGCTGACAGCGTCGACATCATCGAGCTTGGCACGCCGCTGATCAAGGCCGCCGGCCTCTCCGTCGTGACAGCGATGAAGGACGCCCACCCCGACAAGATCGTCTTCGCCGACCTCAAGACGATGGATGCCGGCGAGCTCGAAGCCGACACCGCGTTCAAGGCGGGCGCAGATTTGGTCACGATCCTCGGCGTTGCCGGGGATTCGACCATCACCGGTGCGGTGAAAGCAGCCCGTGCGCACGGCAAGGGAATCGTCGTCGACCTCATCGGGGTGAAAGACAAAGCCGCTCGCGCGAAAGAGGTGACCGCCCTCGGCGCCACCTTCGTCGAAATGCACGCCGGCCTCGACGAACAGGTCGAAGCTGGATTCACTTTTGGCACTCTGCTCGAAGCCGGATCCACCTCTGGCGTTTCGTTCTCGGTTGCCGGAGGCGTGACGATCGCCACCATCGGTGCGGTTCAGGATGCCGGGGCGCATGTTGCCGTGGCCGGCGCCGCAATCTATGGAGCCGCAGATCCCGCTGCGGCTGCAGCCGAGCTGCGGGCGGCAATCAAGTAGTTCAACCCTGTCGAGAAGCTGGGCACCGGATGACGGTGCCCGGCTTTTGCCGTTTATCGAGGGACCCTGGGGAGCGACTTTTCTTGAAGAGCAACGGTCGACAATCCGAAATCACCTCATTCCGAGGGAAATAACCCTTCCGCTCAAAGGGACGGCAGACGCGGTGCTCGATAAGTCAGATGCGGAGCGTCTCGAGCGGGATGTTCGCCAGCATGTATCTCAGCAGGAAAATCCGAATGCGGATGCTGAGATTCCAGCCCCCTCGAGACACCGTGTTCACCTGCGGGGGCGTAACCATCATCCCGCTGTAATCAAGGGAAAGAAGCTCGCTCATATGGACCTCACCAATCTGGATCTCACCAATCGACGCGGAATCATCACAGGCGCAGGGCAGGGCATTGGTCGAGCACTCGCGCTCGAGTTCGGTCGACGCGGAGGTCACCTGCTGCTCGTCGGGCGGCAACTGGCCACGCTCACGGAAACGGCTCGGCTCGTCACCTCCGCCGGAGGAACGACCGAGATCCTGGTCGAAGACCTCACCCAGCCTGGCGCCATTGAACGGATTGCACAGACAGTGGCATCCTGGAGCGTCTTTGATCTACTGGTCAACAACGCCGGCAATGTGCGCGCGGGCAGGCTCGAATTGACCAGCGATGCGGATGTCCACTCCATGATCAATCTGAATCTCACCGCCCCTATTCTGCTGACCAAGACCCTGCTTCCCGCCCTTCAGCAGAGCGGGAAGGGCCGCGGAAGCATCCTCCTGAATATTGCCAGTGGGATTGCGCTGGTCGGGCTGCCGTTCTACGCGGTTTATGCGGCAACGAAATCGGGCATTGCGCAGTTCGGTGAATCGCTTCGCCGCGAGTTGATCGGAACCGGCGTGCATGTCGCGACCGTCTATCCCGGTGCAACCGACACGGCGATGATGACTTCACAGAACGCCGGTGCCGAACTCGGTTGGGCCCGTCGATCGCTGGATGACGTCATCACCGACCTGATTGCTGCGCTGGAGGCTGGCAAGCATGAAATCAACACCGCCCCAGAAGACCGCCGGGCGATTCAACAACTCAACATCACCGATCCGATGGCAGTAGATGCCGCGCTCGCCCCCAGCCTCGAAGCCCTCGAATTCGCGGTGCGCGACCACCGCAGCGTCTAAGTCACAATCCCCGACGTGCGGCTCGATCGCGATAAAGGACTCGGGATGCAGCGCATTCCCAGCGCTTCGGCAGGGAGGGAAGCCCTCGACCGCTGGTGCTCCGACGTAGCCTGAAAGCCCCACCACAACGCCAATGGAGGCTACCGTGAGCACTATCACCCGCTCTACTTTCAAACTGATCGCCGTCGCTGCAACCGTCGCAGCCCTCACCCTTGCTGGCGGTGGAGTTGCGAATGCCAAGACCGGCGGCGTGCCGGCCATCCCCCTCAACAACGAGCAAGCCGGAGTGCCCGACACGGGCGCGAGCGGTTTCCTGAGCTATAACATCACCGGTTCAGAGTTCTGCTACCGCCTAGAGGTGCGCCACCTGTCGGCGCCCGTCACCGTCGGACACATCCATGTTGGGGCGCGCAACTCCAAAGGTGCCGTCGTAATCCCGCTCGAGGTGGGCAAGGGTACGGACTGGACCGTCAGTTCCTGCGTGGCAGCGACCCCGATGGTTCTCGAAGAGATCGCTGCAAACCCCCGCGGCTATTACGTCAACGTGCACAGCGAGAACTACAAGGCCGGCGAGATTCGCGGTCAGCTCAAGTAGGGGCGATCTCCAGCGGATCTATCCCGCAGGATGTCACTGGACTGCCCAGCAACGCTTCCGTTGTCGCAAATGTGCGGGAGCCGATCCTCGAACAGAGATGTTCCGTCTTCCACCGGTGAACCTCACCTGCACCGACGCGGAGGGGAAAACCACACGACGCGAAGTGAAACCAATGATCTTGGCTCTCACCGCTAGCCGGTGGAAACTTGTCGCCTGGTGCAGACTCCGAGACGGCGTTCGCTGGTTTACCCTCACCGGGATTCAGCGCGCAACAGTCACCCGCCACCCGTTTACGAGATATCAGATCGAAGAGATAGGGGAACCGCCCACGTGGCGCACTCAGTCCATTTCTGAGAATCGCTTCGGCGAACGGTCATAGATTCCAGCGGTCGACGTGCGATGAGCGTGAAGAGCCGGGGTCATCTGGCCAGCAGCTCAATAAGGCATTGAACCCGTGGTGTCGTCGGTTAAAGACAGTCTGCGAGACTCGGTGCAGCGTCACGCCGGTGCACGCGTGCATCTCAGTGATGATCAGTGTCAGTGGCAGCAGACCAGTTCAAGTCTCAGGTCGATCGGGTGTGGAACGCCTTCTGGTCCAACGGCATGGCAAACCCGATGGAGGTCATCGAGTAGGTCACCTACGCCCTCTTCATCAAGGGCCTTAACGAGTTTCAGACCCTCGCCGAGAACAAGGCCAACACCCTCGGCACCCCGATCGAGAATGCGGTCTTTCCTCAAGGGATGGATGACTCTGGCCGTCGCCCGCGCCCCTTCAGCGACCTGCGCTGGTCGCATTTCAAGAACTTCTCCTCAGAGGAGATGTTCGAGGTGGTGGGCCAGAACGTGTTTCCGTTCATGCAGCGCCTCGGCGAGGCAGGGTCGCGCTTCGCAGCGAGCATGAAGGACGCGCGGTTCACCATCCCCACTCGGGAGGGTCTGGTGAAGGCCGTCGACCTGCTCGAGGGCATCCCGATGGAAGACCGCGACACCAAGGGCGACATCTACGAGTACATGCTCGGCAAGCTCGCCAGCGCCGGCACGAGCGGCCAGTTTCCTACCCCGCGCCACATCATCAATCTCATGGTCGACATGACCGCGCCGCCCCCCACCGACACGATCATTGACCCGGCGGCCGGCACGGCGGGCTTCCTGGTGATGGCGGGGGAGTACCTGCGCAAAAACCACCCCGAGATTTGGGCGGATGCCGCCAGCCGCGACCACTTCAATCGGCTGGCGTTCACCGGGTTCGACTCCGAGGCATCCATGAGCCGCATCGGCAGCATGAACATACAACTGCACGGGGTGGAGACGCCAACCATTCAACGTCGCGACTCCCTTGCCGAGGAGCATTTTGTGGCCGGTGGTGATTACACGCTGGTGCTCGCGAATCCGCCGTTTGCTGGCAGCCTCGACTATGAGACGACCGCCAAAGACCTGCTGCAGATTGTCAAAACGAAGAAGACCGAGTTGCTCTTTCTCGCCCTCATGCTTCGCCTGCTCAAAAACGGCGGACGTGCCGCCGTCATCGTGCCCGACGGCGTGCTCTTCGGTTCGTCCAAGGCGCATAAAGACCTGCAGCGGATGCTGGTGGAAGACCACAGGCTCGAAGCCGTTGTGAAGCTGCCGAGCGGGGTCTTCAAACCGTATGCCGGAGTCTCCACCGCCATCCTGTTCTTCCAGAAAACCAGCTCTGGCGGCACCGACATCGTGTGGTTCTCCGAGGTGAAAGCCGACGGCTTCTCCCTCGACGACAAGCGCTCGCCCACCGAGGCGGATGACCTGCCCGACGTACTCGCGCGCTGGCAGTCGCTTGCTGGTGCGAATTCAGCAGAGAAGGCCCGACCCCGAACGGCCCAATCGTGTCTGGTGCCGAAGGCCGAGATCGCGGAGCATGGTTACGACCTCAGCCTCAACCTCTACAAAGATGTGGTGCACGACGAGGCCGACAACCTCCGCGCCAAGCGACGAGCGACTATCGATAAGTTGGAAGAACTTGAACTCGCTACATTCGATCTCACATTTCGCGAGCGGTCGCGCACGATCGTTGAGTCCATTTTCTTGGGTGACGCTTATTGGTTTCAAGAAGGCCCAGGAGTGCGGAATTGGCAATTCACCGCTGAAGGCGTGAATTTACTCAACGTCGGCAACATTTTGAAATCAGGCGTCTTGGACCTAACCCGCACGACAAAGCGGATTTCAAGCGAAGAAGCGAACGGCAAATATCGTCACTTCCTTGTCGATCAGGAAGACTTTTTGATCGCAAGTTCGGGAATTTCATTCGACACTGATGGATACCTGCGCACGAGGGGTGCATTCGTTGGCGCGAGCGACCTTCCGCTCTCGATGAACACGAGCACGATCCGCTTCAAAGCAGTACCCAAAATTTAGACACTGTCCTACTTTCAGGGTTGGCTATCTTCCCTGCACTTCAGAAAACAGATCTCCAAACTCATTACCGGGTCCGCTCAGCTGAACTTCGGACCATCTCACCTTAGGCAGCTCCGGATACCGCTCCCGGAGCTCGCCACACAGCGCATGTACGAAGAGAAGGTTGCTTCTATCGCCAAGACAAAAGCGAAGCATCAGCAACATTCGTCGAAACTTGACGAACTCTTTGCCTCCCTCCAACACCGCGCCCTCCAAGGCGAGCTGTAAACGGAGACACTGGTTCGACAACGCAGCAGTGACGTGTTGGTGTGCAGGTTGCTCGGCGCATTGAGATCGTGAAGATCGACGAGGACTTCTTCAGCGAAGAGTAATTTCGCGCCTGCCGCGCTTCTCCTCCTCCACAGGCTCATTTCTGCGAGTGTGCCTGTGGATAAATACTGATCTTGACCGGGGCTTCCTTGTGGGGAACAAATGTCGGTGGCTGCTGATTGAGTGTGTTTATGGAGCACCTCCTGTTGGATCCGGCAGACGCAGACACTCGCGTCGAGTTCGGCATGGCCGAAGCCGAGTTCGCGCAGCGCACACAGTGGCGGGCGTCGGCCGAGGTGTTCCGCGCGATAGACACCACCCTGCGAGAAGCCGCTGAGCATCCCGAGGTTTTCATCGAGGCCACGATGCTGCGCGGGGATGCTGTCGAGTTCGCCGAGCGCGCCGCCGCGGCTGATCTTGCGGTGCGCCTCAGCCTCGCGGAGTCCACGGTTCGTACATACGGCATGGTCGCGCGAACCCTGCGACAGCGGTTACCGCTGTTGTGGGCGTGGTTCGCCGAGGGAGATGTTTCGACCCAGAACGCCCGGGAAGCGGCATCCATAGTCAGCGAGTTGCCCGCAGATTTATGGGCCGAGTTTGAGACCCGGATCATGGATGCCGCAACTCTTGCCCCGGCCAGATTTAAGGCCCGGGCTCGGGCCGTCCGCGAGAAGTTGCAGGCGCAGACTCTCACCGAACGCCATGAGGCGGCGCACGCGCACCGTGGGGTGTGGACCGAAGTGGACCGTGACGGCATGGGGTGGCTGCACGCACACCTGTCTGCGGAAAAACTTGCGATGGTGGGGGCCGCCCTCGACGGCATCGCATTCGGGCTGTTCACCGAATCCGACGAACAGCGCACGATGGCCCAGCTGCGCGCCGACGTGCTCAGTGACCTTCTCACCGGCAGCACTTGCACGAGCGGTACCTGCACGCGGCCGGCGGTCGGGGTCACGATTGCGCTCACCATTCCCGTGCTTACCCTGCTCGGTCACTCCGATGAGCCGGCTCTGCTCGAAGGCGTCGGTCCGATCGACATCGAAACCGCCCGCCGGCTGTGCGGGACGGTACCCTCGAT
>ENA-OBIO01000611-OBIO01000611.1-metagenomes-genome-assembly--contig:-NODE-611-length-17558-cov-2.83403_pt1 | contig 17558 bp, 10 predicted proteins | sample MGYA00153383_OBIO01 | MGnify analysis MGYA00153383 | reverse complement strand
AAACTATCTTCTATAAAAGCATATTTCAGATTTCTTCAGAAAGAAGAAAAGCTTGACATCAATCCCGTCGCAAAAATTAATCGCCCAAAACTGAAAGAGAGATTGCCCGTTGTTGTTCCGATTGATAAGCTGCAGTTTTTATTAAATGAGTACGATTTTGGAAATTCCTACACTGATATTTTAGAAAAAACGGTACTTGAACTTTTATATTCAACAGGTTTGCGTCGCAGTGAATTGGTAAATTTAAAAACCAATGATATTGATTTCGGTCAGAATTATTTGAAAGTAACAGGCAAACGCAATAAGCAACGCATTATACCTTTTGCAAAAACACTCGATACAACCCTTTCTGTATTTATCGCGCTGCGTCAAAAAACAATTTCTATTCCTTCTGATTTTCTTTTCATCACAGAAAAAAATTTACAAATTTCCGACGGTCAAGTTTACGCCATCACTAAAAAATATTTAGGAATGGTTACAACGCAGGCTAAACGCAGTCCGCACGTTTTGCGCCATTCTTTCGCAACACACCTTTCTGAAAACGGCGCCGACATAAATGCTATCAAAGATTTATTGGGTCACGCAAATTTAGCCGCTACGCAAGTTTATTTGCACAACACTGCCGATAGATTAAAAAAAGTGTATCAACAAGCGCATCCAAAATCGGGAGATGGTGAAACGTCGTAGGTTTTAAAAACCTGCGAGGTTTAATTGGTTATCATTATTTGCAATAAAACTGTTTCAAAACGCGGGCAGCCAATTTATTTTGTGGCGTGTAGTCTCTCTCCATCGCGCCTTCGTGTCCCATTTTATCTGGAAACCATTTCCACCAAAAAACACCTGCGAAATATTTTTTATCTTGAAATTCACTTAATAGCGCAGCATAAGCGTTCGATTGTGCGATTTCATTTATAGTACTTGTTTTTCTGGTTTTCTCGAGTTCCCAATTTTTACCACCGCAACCATCTACGCTTAAATAACCAGCTTCCGTGAACAGAACAGGTTTATTAATTTTTTTAGAAAAAGCTTCTAATTCCGTTGCAATGGGTTTCCATTTTTGCAAAAGATTTTCAACGGTGGGTGTTTTAGAAGTATCGAGCGGAAAATAAGCATCAATGCCAATGTAATCGAGTTGATCGTAAAAAGTAACTTCTTCGTAATCGTTCCAATTAGCGGCATAAACCAATTTGCCAGAATAGATTTTTTTGATTTCAGGAATAAATTTTTTCCAAAAAGCCGGTCTAAGCCTTACAGATTTTGTAATTTCCGTGCCTACACAAAACAAGGCAATTTTTTTATCGGCAGCTAATTGCGCAAATTGCAAAATGTAATTTGAATAATCTTTTTCCCACATTTGCCACAAACTATCGTTTGCAAAAGTTAAATCGCCAATCCAACCGCGACCGACAAAAACCTGTGGCTTAAGCATCACACTCATGTTGTGAGCGTGCGCCGAATCAATTGTTGTGCTCACACCTGCAATACTTTCCCCCCACCATTGAAAATTATTATTGAAGGAAACGTGCGGATCATCGCCACGCGTAAAAGCATACGGAATGACGGCAATAAAATTTGCGCAAACATTTTCGATATCTACAAAAGCTTTTGCGGAAAATGGTTTGGGTGTAGCCACAAAGCTTAATCCATTTATTTTTTGCGCGGCTTTTAAAGGCGTTGCTTCAATTTTATTTTTGGCAGCTAAATTATTTTTTGGTGCAGAGTTACAATTAATTTTTAAAATTATGAGACCCAATAGGCAATAAAAAAAATAAACGGAGTGCGTAATGTAGGACATTTTCTAAATTAAATTTTTGTAATAGATTAAACATCATAACCCAATGCCGATTATAAAATTAGGCTTTGAAAACTTTCCGTCTGTTAAACTTGTCGCCACATCCACCCTGAAAATTTTAAATAAACCAAAACCCAGCCTGCCGAGACCAAAAGAATATTCGGTATAGTTTTTTAAATCGGGCGTGTTAAGGTAACTTACTTTTATAATTTCGGTCGCGCCTAATTTTTTAAGTAGTGGTATTTTATCGAAAATAAATCCGTTAAACAAATGCTGATAATGCGCCTCGAAATAAGAACCCGTTGTACTATATTGGTAATACGGCAATAAAAAAAACGAGGACATATAATTGTTTGCTTTACCGAAAATAGTTTGGTTACCATTAAAATGTTGGTAATCGGCAAATGTTACATTTTTAGAATTTAAGAAAGTTCCGAAAGTGGCATTAATTTCGGAAACTCCGATGAGACCTAAATTTATAGCGCGTTGCTCTATGCTGAATTTAATTTTATCATAATCTGCCCAATCAGTTTGTATCGCAAATGTTTTTTGATACGTCAGTGAAATAGTCGGCGAATTGACATCGCTCTCAATTTGTTTATGATTCGGATAGCTCGCAAATTTCTGATTAAAATTATAAACCAATCTGAGTTCAGTTTTTAAAATATTTGCTTTGTTCAACGGCAACGCATTAATATTTTCTGGCGTGTTAGTGTATAATTCATCAGCTCCTACATTGCTTTTTTGATAATTTACATTCACGTTATTTCTTTGCGCTGCTTCTACATTTGCATCAATGTAAAAACCATTTAAAAGCTCTTGCTTGTAACCAAGTTTAACAAATTTTTTATCATATAGGCGCATATAACTTTTTCCATAAAAAGCCATTTCGGCTTCGTTCACGAGGTCTGTAATCGGTTTGCTTTCATTAAATTGCTCTAATTTTGTTCCACCCGAAAAAGAAAAAGTAGCGCGGTTAAATCCGTTGAGTCTGTAACTTGAAGAAATGCTGGCGCGCAAAGTTTTTTCAGAAAAACCGTAGTTCAAGTTGGGTTCGATATTAAAAACTTTATAACCGTCTTTGTCGAGTCGCTTCGTGAAATTAATCGGCAAATTAATGGCGTATCCTTGCACAGGATTTAATTCTAAAGTTGTTATCGGCGATGAAATGCTCCAACTTAAACCTCTGAGCGAATTTCGATGATTGTAGCCTAAAAATAAATTCCCGAAAGTAAATTTATTTCGCACTCTATCCACCGAATCTTTGTAAGCAGGTGTCTCGCGCACCAATTTAATGCTATCTTTTTTGACGTAATCTTTCTTCTCTTCAACAGTTAACGGAATTGGTCGAACAGTGTTGAAAGCAGAATCGTTTTTAGCGATGATGTCATTTTTAGCTGAATATACTTCGGCGCCAAAAAAATCTTTTGCAAAATTAGGATGTAGATTATAGTTAGAAAAAATGCCAGAAAAGTTGCCTTTAATTTTTACTCCTAAAATTTTGATTTTAAAATCAACTGTCTGAGATGTTGGTCGCCAAACATCGGGTGCTTCAACGAGTACGTGCGTTTGCCGTAAAAAAAGTGTATCTAAAATCGGTTGCTGAAGCGATCTACCCGTGAGAAATAAATCTATCGCAGCGATATTCCATTGGTTATCTACGATGTAAATAAAACCACCCCACGTTGGATCTTCTTTTCTTTTTGGTATGACCTCAATTTTATTAATTGGATAACCCGCCGAATCGCGAATTGTGCCAATGAGTTTAAATTTATAGTACAGCATTGCATCGCCTGCAAGCGGCGAAAGCGTTTGTCGCGTGATGTCAATGTGTGCATCATAAAAAGTAAAATCGAAAATCTCCGCGCGATTAAATCCAAAACCATTATCGTTACCACTGACTTTTGACATTAAAAGTTCTTCTTTTTTTTTGTTTGGCAGTGCCGTATAATATTTTGAAATTGTTTCCGATAAGTACACGATGCCTTGTCCGTTACTATCCAACGAACCACCCATTGTTCCAATCTCTCGACCAAATATTTTTTTGGGTGCCGAAATAATTTTCTGAATACCTTTAATATACACATCACTCGATGAAGACTTCACTTGGTCGCGAAAGTATTTTCTTTTCTTTATCGCTTCGCGCATAATCGCATAAGCAGGATCTTCCGCGTTAGCATGAATAACAAACTCAGAAAGTTGAATTGCAGCAGGTTGCAAAATAATATTCAGCGTTATTTGATTTCCAGAATTTGAAACTGTACGCGTTGTTTTTTGATAACCTATGCTTTGAAAACTTACCGTGCTTGTTCCTTTACTAAGTTCTAAACTGTAAAAACCATCTTCGTTTGCTGTTGTACCTTTGGTTGTGCCTTGAATAATAACGCTTGCAAACGGAACGGCATCGCCTTTTGTATCCGTAATTTTTCCAGCCAGTTGCGCGGAGGCTGAAATAGAAAATAATAAAAGAATAACGGTATGTATAAGTAGCTTCATCATTTTGTTGTCTTGTATTTACTAAAGCTAAAATGTTTAGCCATTGAAACGCGGATTTTACAGATTTTCACCGATTAACGAGGGCATTTTTAGTGAATCTGCGTTAATCAGCGTCTTTCCGCCCAATCCGCGTTTCAATAATCTTGAATTTAGCTTTATCTAAAAGTTACGTTGTTGTAAAATTAGGGATTAAAATTATAGAACGTCCAGTTAGGGTATTTCGTTTGTAGCGGAAGACTCTTTTAAACCGACAAAAAGCATTTTGGGCACAAATAAGTGCCGCTACGATTATTTGCTATAAATAATTTTACCACCCACAATTGTTTTTACGACGTGCATATCGCGAATTTTTTCGGGTGCAATTTTGAATATATCTGCATCGAGAATAACAATATCGGCTAATTTACCAACTTGCAATGTGCCTTTGTATGTTTCTTCAAATTCGGCAAACGCCGCATTATATGTATAACACCTTAGTGCTTCTTCAACAGAAATTTTTTGTTCTGGAATCCAACCGTTTGGTTGCTTTTCATCGAGTGTTCTGCGCGTTACTGCGCCGTAAATTCCTTCTAAAGGAGTTGGTGGCGAAACAGGCCAATCGCTACCGCCCGCAATAATTGATTTAGTGTCCACTAAACTTCTGATCGCATACGTTGTTTCGCTGCGTTTATGTCCTAAAAGTTTTTCTGCCCAACGTCCATCGTCAATAATCTGATATGGTTGCATACTTGCAATAACGTTGAGCGAAGCGAATCGCGAAATATCACTCGGTGCAATGTGTTGCGCATGTTCAATACGGAATCTTCGATCTCTCGTTCCATTTTCTTTTTCAACGCGTTCGTAAATATTCAATTGTTGATGAATAGCTTCATCGCCAATAGCGTGCACCATAACTTGTAATCCTGCTTTATCGGCTTGCGACGTAAAATAATAAAGCGAATCCAATGGCGTGATGTATAAACCTTTCAAATTAGGTTTATCTAAAAGTGGTTGCATCATCATAGCAGTGTGCGAACCGAGCGCACCATCTACAAAACCTTTTAACCCACCAATGTGTAACCACGCATCGCCATATCCATTTTTCGCAACTTCATCGCGCAATTGTTGCCACGTGCGCAGCGGTACATTGGCATAAATGCGCGTTTTTAGGCGATTACTTTTTTGAGCGCGTTTATACGTCGCAACATCGCTCCAAGTTCCCATCGAGTGTACACTCGTTACACCTTTCGACGCCACATAATTCATTGCAGCATCTAACGCTTTATCTAAAACGGCATCTGGCGAAGTCGGAATAACTTTATACACTAAATCTTGCGCGTTATCTTTTAAAATTCCTGTTGGATTACCTTTATTGTCGCGCGCAATTTCTCCTCCCGTAATGTCTTTTGTCGCAGCGTTTATATTAGCTGCTTTCAAAGCTAATGAATTTGCGACAACCATGTGTCCATCTAAACGATTTATAAATACAGGATTATTAGGCGTTATTGAATCGAGCCAACTTCTATCGGGCATTTCGCCACCCCATAAAGTTTGATCCCAATCGCCACCCAAAATCCAATCACCTGCTGGAATTGTATTTGCAAAGTCTTTTATGCGTTGCAAAAAAAGTATTTTTGTGTTTGCATCGCGCAATTGCACAGATGCTAAATTTGATCCGCCATCAATAAAATGTACGTGCGCATCAATGAAACCTGGCGTAACAGTTGCGCCTTGCGCATCAATAATTTGCGTTGAATTGGATATAAACTTTTTTATGCCAACGCTATCGCCGACAAAAATAATTGTATCCTTATTTACAGCGATGGCATCTGCGTAGGGTTGAATTGAATTACCTGTCCAAATATGCGCATTTGTAATTACAAGTGTCGCTTGAGATTGTTTAATTTCGCTCACCGAGTTGCACGCAGCGAAAATGCTGCATGCCAAAAATAATAAACAGAATTTTTTCATGTCGTGTTCGAAAATATCTTTTAAAATTGTTGAAAAGAAATCTTATCTCAAAATTACAAAGCTTTGTTCAATAAAATATTAAAACTCTATTTTTAGGAAGGAAAACATTTTACCTTTGCGTAAGTTATAATCCCATGCAACAATTCCTCCTCTTTCACCGATTGAAACTACAGCATGCACTTAAACCCATAGGGTTTAAATATTTGTAGAAAAAATTTTATGATAAAAGAAATCATCCAGACAAAAGCGAAAGCGAAATTTGCGTCAGTAGTTGCCACGCGAAGATATTTGCATCAACATCCAGAACTCAGTTATCACGAAGTGGAAACAGGAAAATTTATTGCAGCAGCTTTAAATAAATTGAATATTCCCCACACGCATGGTATTGCCGAAAATGGCGTTGTCGCCATCATTGAAGGACGCAACCCACAAAAAAAAACAATTGCGTTACGCGCTGATTTCGATGCGCTACCGATTACTGAAAAAAATGAAGTCGAATATAAATCGTTGAACAACGGCGTGATGCACGCTTGCGGTCACGATGCACACACTGCGAGTTTACTCGGTGCAGCTGAAATTTTATTTGAGCTGCGCGATGCTTTTGAAGGCACTATAAAACTTATATTTCAACCCGCTGAAGAGCGTACACCTGGTGGCGCAAGCATTATGATTGCCGAAGGCGTTTTAGAAAATCCTTCACCTGAAATAATTATCGGTCAACACGTGCATCCACCGCTTGAAGCGGGTAAAGTAGGATTGAAAAGCGGCGTGTACATGGCTTCGAGCGATGAACTTTTTATGACGATTCATGGCAAAGGCGGACACGGCGCAACACCGAATGAATGTATTGATCCCATTTTGATTGCTTCCCACATCATTGTTGCGCTGCAACAAATTGTCAGCCGTCGTTCCGACCCAACTATGCCAACGGTTTTAACGCTCGGTAAAATTAATTCGCGCGGTGGCGCAACAAACGTTATTCCTGGTGCAGTTGACATTGAAGGCACTTTCAGAACATTGAACGAAAAATGGCGCGCTGAAGCTAAAATTATAATGCGCAATATGGCGGAAAGCATTGCTACTGCAATGGGTGGGACTTGCGAATTTAGAATCGAGCACGGCTATCCGTTTTTGGTGAATGACGATAAACTCACTGCACAAGTCAAAAAATTTATGAAATCCTACATCGGCGATGACAACGTGGTGGATTTACCTTTACGCATGACCTCGGAAGATTTTGCGTATTATTCGCAGCGCATACCGGCGTGTTTTTATCGTCTCGGCACAGGCAACGCAGCTAAAGGAATCACGAGCAATTTACACACCGATACTTTTAATATTGATGAAAGTGCGCTCGAAATTAGTATAGGTATGATGGCGTGGTTGGCAGTGAGTTATTTGAATGAATAATAGACCTAAAATCAAAAAAATTCTGCTATTCCCTAAATTAATATGAATTTGGTGAACGTAATCCCCAAATTCATATTAATTTAGCGAATTAAAGAAATAATTATGATTTTACGAGAACTCACAGAGGTTGTAAAAGAAAAAATAGGACGCGGTAAAGCCATCATAATTTTAGGTGCACGTCAAACGGGAAAAACGACTTTAGTCAAAGCCTTTATTCCAACCGATTCTACGCTCGGACTTTTTTTTGATGCAGATAATACGGAAGTTCAAGAAATTTTTTCGAATATGAATCTTGAAAGATTAAAAAACATTATTGGTAAAGCCAAAACTGTTATCATTGATGAAGCGCAACGTATTCCCAATATTGGTTTAACTCTCAAACTTATAACTGATAATTTACCAGAAGTTCAACTCATCGTCACGGGTTCGTCTTCTTTGGAAATCTCTGATTTAACTAATGAACCTTTAACAGGGCGAAAATGGGAATATTCCATGTATGCTGTAAGCTGGAGCGAATTGCGCAATTATTACGGTAGCGTTAATGCGCAAATGCAACTCGAAAATAGACTCATTTTTGGAATGTACCCCGAAATTATTACTAATGTTGGCGAAGAACGCGAGCGACTTATTAATTTATCGCAGAGTTATTTATACAAAGATATTTTGAGTTTAAAACTGATTAGAAAGTCAGATGTGCTTCAAAAATTACTGCGCGCTTTGGCTTTACAATTGGGTAACGAAGTTTCAATGAATGAATTAAGTCAAGTAGTCGGTGCAGATAAAGCAACTGTGATGAGCTATATTAATCTCTTAGAAAAAACTTTTGTAATCTTTAGACTTCTACCACTCAGTCGAAATTTACGGAATGAAATTTCCTCGAGCCGAAAAATTTATTTTTACGATAACGGTATTCGCAACGCCATTATTAATAATTTTTCACCGTTGACTTTGCGTCAAGATGTCGGCGCCCTTTGGGAAAATTTTCTTATTTCTGAGCGTATAAAAGTTAATCATTATCGTAAAAGATACGTCAATACTTATTTTTGGCGCACGCAAGCACAGCAAGAAATAGATTACATTGAAGAATCAGATGGACAATTTAAAGCGTTTGAATTTAAATGGAACGAACGCAAAACGTCAAAACTTCCAGCCAAATTTGCGGAAGCATATGCACCACAAATTTTTGAAGTCATTAATCGCCAAAACTTCGATTCTTTCTTGACAGATTAATTTGAAATGAAAACTCTTGTAATTTTAATAAAAAGCAACACGAACGCTTTGTTTTGCGTTTGTGTAGTGCGCAGCTAAACGCGCCAAAATGTCTAAAAATAAAATCTTTCCATATTTTTTTCGATCAATAGTTAGTCTTGTAATTGTTTTTTTTGCATTTACCGTGAATGTGATTGCACAACCAGCTGCTTTAGCTGAAAACTATTATGAAAACGGCGAATACGAAAAAGCAGGTAGTCTATTTGAAACGCTGTATAAAGAAAAAGGGGGTGATTATTATTTCGATAAATATCTGAATTGTTTGTTCAGTTTGCGCCGATTTGACGATGCTGAAAAACTGATTATAAAGCAAATTAAAAAAGAACCGAACCGCGTCGGATTATATTATTCTTACGGCAGAATGTTTGAACTGAATAATAAACCAGAACTTGCAACCGAGCAATACAATAAAGCGATTGATAAATTACCTACCGATTTTTCTGCCATTGCCGATTTAGCCAGTCAGTTTGAAAATAATTCCAAATTTGAATTAGCACTAAAAACGTATGAGCGGGGTGGTGTACTGCTAAAAAATAAAAATATTTTTGGTCTCGGCATGGCGGAAGCCTACCAAAAAATGGATGATACGCCGCACATGATGGCTGCGTATTTAAATGCACTTTCCGATAATGCCGCTGTGATGCCTTCCATAAAAGCGCGCGTGATGCGCTACGTAACAACTTCTGACACACAAAAAGATTTTCTCGCGGCACTTTACGCAAAAATTCAAGAAGAGCCGAAAAATGTTTCTTTTCCAGATTTACTTTCTTGGTTTTTTATGTTGAAGAAGGATTATAAAAACGCTTTCCGTCAACTCAAAGCGGTGGATAGAATGAATGGAGAAGACGGTAATCGCATTTTTAATTTAAGTTCCATTGCCCAAAATGATAAAGAATACGATGCAGCGATTGAAGGTTATACTTACATTATCAATGAAAAAGGTCGGTTGAGTCCATTTTATATTGACGCAAAGAATCAGCAATTGGTGTGTAAGCGAAGCAAATTGGTGGAAGGATTTACTTATACCGAACCTGAACTGCGCGCACTCGAGACAGAATACAATTCATTTTTAAACGAAGTAGGTAAAAATAATCGCACGGCATCAATCATGGCAGAGCTGGCGGATCTAGAAGCATTTTACATCAAAGATGTAGATAAAGCTATTTCCCTTTTAGAAGAAGTCATTCATTTGCCAATGCTCGAACCCGAAGTTTTAGATCGCTCGAAATTAAGTCTGGGCGATTTTTACATCGTAAAAGGTGAACGTTGGGAAGCGACGCTTTTATATTCGCAGGTGGACAAACAGCACAAAGATGATATTTTAGGCAACGAAGCGCGTTTTAAAAATGCAAAACTATCGTATTATTTCAACGATTTTGATTGGGCGAAAGCGCAATTCGATATTCTCAAATCGGCGACTTCGAAACTTATTTCGAACGACGCAATTGAGATGAGCGTTTTTTTACAAGAAAATCTCGATGCCGATTCATCAACTACGGCTTTAGAAATGTATGCGCGTGCCGAACTTTGCGTTTTTCAAAATAAATACGATTCTGCTTTTGTTATTCTCGATTCCATCAATGCGCAATTTCCGACACACCCGATTGAAGATGACGTGCTGTATTTGCGCGCACAGATGTTTAAAAATAAAAGACAGTACCCAGAAGCTTTAGCTGCCTATTCTACCATTGTTGAAAAATATAAAGAATCTATTCGCGCCGATAACGCCCTTTTTGAAATGGCGCAGATTTATGAATTGCGTTTGAACAACAAGGAAAAAGCCAAAGAACTCTACGAAAAACTCTTCACCGATTATTCTGGTAGCACACTAACTGTTGAAGCGCGCCGAAGATTCCGTATTTTACGCGGCGATAAAGTGCCAAATGATGCGCAATAATGTATGTGGATTAAAAATTTAGAACTACATTTGCACGTTTTTAAACAGTTTTTATTTAAAACTTCTGCACCAAACAGCAAATTTGGTTCTCGATACGTTCATATACTACAATGTTTAAGTAGTAACACAATTGTTCAATGACGAAGATATTTTTTTCCGCCTTAATTTTACTCTCCTCAAGTCTGTTTAATACCATCACGGCGCAAATTGCACCCGATTCAACAGCATTACCTTTAATGACCTATACAGCACCTAAAGATTACGAATTAGGTGAAGTTAAAGTAACAGGATCTGTTTTTACGGATGCCAGCGCGCTGCGTGGCGTGAGTGGTTTGCAAACGGGTAAAAAAATTAAATTTCCAGGTACAGATGTACCTAAAGCGATGAAAGCACTGTGGAAGTTACGTTTGTTCGACGATGTCAGAATTATAAAAACGAGCCAAATTGGCGACGTCATTAATTTAGAAATTCAAGTCAAAGAACGTCCGCATTTAACGGTGTACAGTTATAACGGCACAAAAAAAAGTCAGCACGATGAATTGAATGCCATTGTTAACAGGTTTATACCAAAGGGAACAATCATCACTGAAAATAACAAACAGAACGTGATTAACGGCATTGAAGGCTATTTCAAAGAAAAAGGATTTTTAGATGCTGCCGTAAACATCAAAGAAGTTAAAGACGATAAGCGCACCAATGGTACGAAATTGGTGATTGACGTAGAAAAAAATAGAAAAGTAAAAATTGAGGACATCAAATTTGTCGGTAATGCCAACGCGAGCGACAAGAAATTGCGCAAAAAAATGGAAAAAACGCACCAGCGTTGGAAGTTACCGCGATTAAATTTATTTTCTTCGTCTAAATTATTGGCTGATGATTACGCTGACGACAAAAAGAAAATCCAAAAATACTATTCAACGATTGGTTTTAGAGACGCGAAAGTAGTTTCAGATTCCATTTATCGCGATAAGAAAAGTGGCAATCTCGAAATCCTCATGCGCATTGAAGAAGGCAGACGCTATTATTTCCGCGACATTACTTGGAAAGGAAATTCTATTTACGATCCAAAAGTATTGACACAAGTTCTCGGTATTCAGAAAGGTGATATTTACAATCAGGAATTACTCGAAAACCGTTTGCGATTCAGTCAAGATGGTCGCGACGTTTCTTCGCTCTACATGGATAACGGTTATTTATTTTTCAATGTTGAGCCGACGGAAACGTCTATTCAAAACGATTCAATTGATTTGGAAATGCGGATTTTTGAAGGACCGCAAGCGAGCATAGATAAAGTAATTATTAAAGGAAACGATATCACGCATGATCACGTGATTCGTCGTGAATTGCGCACATTGCCTGGTCAAAAATTCAGCCGTTCAGATATTATACGATCACAGCGTGAAATTATAAACTTAGGTTATTTTAACCAAGAAGCACTCGGCATCAACACGCCTGTTAATCAAGCGCGCGGAACCGTGGACATTGAATATAAAGTAGAAGAAAAACCTTCCGATCAGTTAGAACTTTCGGCAGGTTACGGTGGATTCGGTGTTGTCGGTACACTCGGTGTATCCTTTAATAACTTTTCGATGGGTAATGTGTTCAAAAAAGATGCGTGGGCACCATTGCCAAAAGGAGACGGACAGCGCGTTTCTATTCGTGCGCAATCGAGTGGACAATATTTTCAATCTTATAATGCGTCGTTCACTGAACCTTGGCTCGGTGGAAAAAAACCAAACTCTTTAACCATTGCAGCAGCCTATTCTCATTATAATTACGGTACTTCCATTGGTATCGCGCAAGCATCCGTTTCGCTGGGTCGCCGATTAAAATGGCCCGACGATAACTTCATTTCGAGTACCTCTTTGGAATATCAAAATTATTCATTGGGCACTGGTACTGGAACTGGAAGTGCTTTGGTTACTTTTAACACAGGTAACGGCGACTATAACAGCGTTAGTATTTCGCAAACAATATCTCGAAGCTCCATTGCCGATCCATTGTTTCCTAAAACGGGTTCTAAATTTACTTTAATTGCGCAAGCTTCACCACCGTATTCTTTATTTAATGGAAAACAATACGACGATTTAACGAATGCAGAAAAATTTCACTGGGTGGAGTTTTTTAAATGGCGCTTCAATGCTGAATGGTACACAGGTTTATTCGGTAAATTTGTTTTAAAAACAGCAGCAAAATTTGGTTCGCTCGGTTATTATAATAGTCATGTCGGCTATTCACCATTTGGGCATTATGTAGTTGGCGGAAACGGTTTAGCAAATAGACAAGTTGGTTTAACGGGTAATGAAATTGTTTCGTTACGCGGTTATGAAACGGCAGATTTGCCAGGTAATATTGATCCTAAAACAGGTAACTCAACGGGTGGTGTTGCTTTTGTAAAATTCTCCACTGAATTGCGCTATCCTGTATCACTCAATCCATCATCAACGATTTATGTTTTAGCTTTTGCAGATGGTGGTAATACATGGCAGTCGTTGGGCGATTTCCGTCCGTTCGATGTGCGCCGTACGGTTGGTGCAGGTTTGCGCGTTTTCTTACCCATGTTCGGCACGCTCGGCTTCGATTATGGTATCGGATTCGATAAACCCAATTTACCTTCTGCAACTACCAGTTTAACAGGTTACGGCGTGTTTAGCATTATTTTAGGTTTTGAACCAGAATAATTGGTGTAGAGACGTAATATTTTACGTCTGTACTTAATAGTTGTTGGTCGTGAAATAAAAAAGACTGTCGTTAAGGCAGTCTTTTTTATTTGATGCTTAACGCTTTGTGTTCTTTGTGATTCACTTAGTGCGTTTGTGAGAAATTATGTAACTTGTTAGCGAGTATTTCTCACAAAGGCGCCAAGTGAATCACAAAGGATACTAAGTGCGATGAACCTGTTGCCTTTGTAATTTGAATTCCCCGTTTAGTATAAATTTAGATCCCAATAAATTAGAGTTAAATATTTTTGTGTAAATTTGCTTCAAATGAATCTGTATATTTACATTTTATAAACCAACTTTTAAAGAAATATACAGTTGAAATGAAAAATTACTTTTCAGAGTTCTTAGGTACTTTCTTTCTCGTTTTATGCGGAACAGGTGCGGTAGTTGCCAATCAAGAAAGTGGTGGAGCGGTCACGCATTTAGGAATTGCTTTAACTTTTGGCGCTATAGTCAGCGTTTTAATTTATACACTAAGCGATGTTTCGGGATGTCATATTAATCCAGCGATGACATTGGGTTTTAGTTTTCTCAATCTTTTTCCTAAAAAAGAAATTCTACCTTACGCCATAAGTCAAATTGCTGGCGCCATTGCTGCATCCGAAACTTTACATCTTTTATTTCCCAACAATAACAAAGGTTTAGGCGGAACGCTTCCTTCAGGAAGTGATGTGCAATCGTTTATTTTAGAAATTATTTTGACTTTTCTTTTATTTTTTGTCGTCATATTTACCTCACAAGGAAGAAAAGAGACGCAAAATTTGGCGGGTTTTGTCATTGGGTTAACCGTATTTTTAGAAGCAGCTTTTGCCGGACCTATTTGTGGCGCATCTATGAATCCCGCGCGGAGTATTGGACCGGCATTAATTTCTGGGAATATCGGAAGTTTATGGATTTATATTTTTGCGCCTGTAATTGGTTCTATTTTAGCCGCGTTAACGTATAAATACTTAGCTTTGAGCAAGGAGCTATGAGCCTTGAGCTCTCTCGTGATTTGAAGCTCAAAGCTCATAGCTCAAAGCTACAAAGTTGTTTTTACACCCACCTCCAAAGAAAGCGAATGCACTTTATCATTTAATGAGCCAATGCCATTGGTTGATACTTGATATTTCAAAACGGGTTGTGCAAAAATGGATATTTTTTTAGCGACCTTATATTCAACGCCCGCACCAACATTTAAAGAAAGTATAGGTTTATTAGAAGTAGAACCATTATAAGACGGCAAGGACAATCGCGATGGTGTCGGTGTAAAATTTGAATTTGCAGCACTCAGAGATTGAACGCTCTCGTTTTTATTCTCGTCTATAGCAAAAATAGTGCTCAACGTGGCGCCACCTAAAGCATACACGCGCAATTTTTTATTGCGCAAAATGTTTTGCTTTACATTGATGGGTAAACTAATAATGTGTGCACTGATACTTTTATTTTGCTCAACTGAATAGCCCGAAGCGACTGAGCCGACAATTTGTTCGGCTTGTGCAGGTTGATACGTTTTTTCGGAGTAAATAATACCTGATTCAAATTCTGTGTTGCCGCGTTGAAAAGAAATGGTAGAACCTATTGACCACGAAGGCTGTAAAATATATTCCGATTTTGTATTACCTTCTAAAATATATTTTGTAGTTATAAAATCTTGGTTGTAAGCTGTAAGTATTCCAGCGCGCCAATTATTTTTCTTAATTTTATACAAACCTTCCAAAGAAATTTTATTCTCTTTTAAATTCGGAACTGGGAGAGTTTTTAATAATTGCGTATTGCGGTTCAACCATATCTTATTTTCAATTTCATTCAATGCGTTTGTCGCAACTTCATCACCCGTAGCACTCGCTGTTTCGTTTTGTTGTGATGATTTACTATTCATATCCACATCTGCATTAACCGAATTGTGGTTAAATCCTAAAATGTTCAATGGTGAAAACGAAGCAAAAGCATCGTGTTCGAGCTTTGTTTCCGCAATGGCAAATTTTGAACGTTCGGTATTGTTGAGCAAATGAGAAATTGATTCCGTAATGCCGTTCCAGATTGTTGATTGATTTTTTTTAGACGTAATGGTCGAAAGTTGTTTTGTGCCAGCTTCTTTCGATCCATAATTATTTTGGTTTGCACCAGAATTAGAAACAACTGCGTTTTGATTTTCAGAAACTTTTCGTGCTTCGTCGTAAAGTTTGAGCACAGGAAAAATAGTTAAAACAAATATCGCTGCTTCCAATACGCGGTATTTTTTTAAACGCAAATGCCAACGCAAAAAGAAATTAATGCGCGGTTCAAATGCTCTCCAATGTTCAGGATTAAATTCGGTCGGAATAGATTTTAATTTTTGTGAAAACAAAGCGTCGAATGAATTATTCGCGTCTTCAATATTTTCTAAATCAGTTTCAATAGCTTGCCAAGTGTGTGCCTGTGGTTCAAATTTAAAATTATCTAAACGCGCTAAAAAAGTCTTATCTAATTCTAATTCCTCGCTTTCTGAAGCTGAAATTTTATTCTCTAAGGCACTCCAACTTTCAGCAGAAGGCACAAAATTTAAAGTCGCTAAGTTTTCTAAGCGCGCTTTAATGATATCGTCAAAATCTTTGAAATCTTTATCGTTTGTGTTATCCATGTGTATGTTTAATTTTAGGAGTTAAGTGTTCTTGCAACTTTAGTCTTGCTTTCACTAAATTCGAGCGCGAGGTACTCTCTGAAATATTCAATTGTTCGCCAATTTCTTTGTGCGAATACCCTTCTACAACATATAAATTAAACACGGTTCTGTACGACTGCGATAAATTCTGTATAGCCTCTAAAATATCTTTTTCGGAACATTTACTAATCGCATCAGCGTCATAACTTTTTAATTCGTAGGCAGTTTCAATATCTTCTGTTCTACGCTTCACCGATTTACGATAATAATCTATGGCAGTGTTCACCATTATGCGGCGCATCCAAGCGCCGAGCGACGTGCCGATATCGTAAGTAGCAATGTATTTATAAACCTTAATAAAACCTTCATGCATAATGTCAATAGCATCGTACTCGCTATTCGCATAGCGCATACACACCGACATCATCGAGCTGTAATATTCTTCGTACAGACGTTTTTGCGCCCAACGCTCATTATTTATACATGCCTCGACGAAACTGCGCTCATCGTGCGCAAGCGTTAAAGTAAAATCCATAAACTGGTTTTATAGGTCGTTAGTTATAAAACGTTTTAAACATTTAAAATGCTGCTTGTGTGTTGGAATAATTTAAAAGCTCCTAATTATCACCAAAGCTAATTAAATTCTGGCGCATTTCGGTTTCAAACTTCTAACGACTAAATATTTTCTTAAACTTACAGTAAATTCGTGCCGAGAATATTTTTTTTATAATTCAAGAAATATCTTAAACTTAGCTCGGTTGACTTTGATTTTTGGTTAAAAGTTTTATGAACTTTTATTTTGTAAAGGTTTTAATTTAAATAATGTTGAGGTGCTCTGCACCTCTGTAAATACTTTTCTGTGGTTTCCTACAAAGGTTTAGGTGCGCTGCGCCATTCGTTACATAGGCGCAGCGCGCCTAAACCTTTGTAGGATATAAATTGAATACAAAACTTAGGTACAGAGTACCTAAACATAAAAATTATTTAGTTGAATGACGAAAACAAAAAATTGGAAAAATATTGCGCGAAAATTTTATGGAAATAATGTCTCCATATTTTTAATACTTATAACTTTAAGTACGGTGTTTTTTTGTTGCTCACAAAAAAAAGATGGCGACGATGCAAAAAAAGTTTTCCGATACAATCAAATTAAAGCAATAACCTCGCTTGATCCAGCGTATGCGCGTGCGCAATCGAATATGTGGGCAGTACAATCTATTTTCGATAATTTAGTTGGTCTCGACGATTCGTTGCATATTATTCCGCAATTGGCAAAATCGTGGCGCGTTGCTCCTGACGGTTTATCTTACGATTTTTCGCTGCGCACTGATGTGTTTTTTCAAGATGATGCGTGTTTTACGAATTCAAAAGGCAGAAAATTTATCGCCCAAGATGTTG
>ENA-OBIO01000610-OBIO01000610.1-metagenomes-genome-assembly--contig:-NODE-610-length-17587-cov-3.02875_pt1 | contig 17587 bp, 21 predicted proteins | sample MGYA00153383_OBIO01 | MGnify analysis MGYA00153383 | reverse complement strand
TACGGCGTATTTGCGCGCCAACTTTCCGTACATGGGTGAAGTCTTGATGGGACATTTGCGCTATGGTACGCACGGAAAAAACTCGATTGAGCAAGTGCACCCGTTTTTGCGACCAAATAACTGGATGAGTAGAAATTTATTACTCGCAGGAAACTTCAACATGACGAATGTTGACGAGTTGTTCAGTTTTTTAATCAATGAATTAGGTCAACACCCAAAAGAAAAATCGGATACGGTTACTGTTTTAGAAAAATTTGGACACTTTTTAGACGATGAAGTACAACATTGGTTCGATTATTTTAAACGCGATGGCTATAATAACCGCGAATTAACCAATCTCATCGGCTCGCATCTTGATGTTAAAAGAATTATTAAACGTGCTGCACGCGATTTTGACGGTGGTTACGCTTTAGTCGGTATGCTCGGACACGGCGATGCGTTCATCATGCGCGACCCGAACGGCATTCGCCCTGCATTTTATTATCAAACGGATGAAGTTGTTGTGGCAGCGAGTGAGCGCGCCGCGATTATGACGGTATTTAATGCTAAATTAAATAATATTCAGGAAGTAAAACCAGCACACGCACTCATCATTAGGAAAGATGGAAAAGTGACTGAAGAGCAGTTCACGCAAGTGAAAGAAAAAAAATCGTGTTCGTTCGAACGTATTTACTTTTCGCGCGGCAATGACAGAGATATTTACACGGAGCGCAAAAAATTGGGCGAACTTTTAGCTGCGCCTGTCATGAAAGCAGTTGATTACGATTTTGAAAATACTGTTTTTTCTTTTATTCCGAACACAGCCGAGACTGCATTTTTTGGATTTATGGAAGGCATTAACGCAATATTAAATAAGCAAAAAGCGGAAAAAATTGCGACGCTTTCAAAAAATGGTGTGCCTACACAAAGTGAAATTGAAAACATTTTGCAGTTTAATGCGCGTGTTGAAAAATTAGCAGTGAAAGACGATAAAGCGCGCACGTTTATCAGTGCCGATAACAGTCGCGAAGAAATGATGACGCATATTTACGATGTGACTTACGGTATTGTGCGAAATGAAGTGGATACATTGGTTCTATTAGACGATTCAATTGTGCGGGGTAATACGCTTAAAAATTCGCTCATAAAAATTATGGCGCGGCTAAATCCGAAGCGCATCGTAATTGTATCGAGTGCGCCACAAATTCGTTTCCCAGATTGTTACGGCATTGATATGTCGAAAATGGGAGAGTTCGTTGCGTTTCAAGCATTGGTGCGATTGCTGCAAGAGCGCGGTTTAAATTATAAATTGGAAGAAGTTTTTGAAAAATGTATCGCCCAAGAAAATTTACCAAAAGAGAAAAAAGTAAATTACGTCAAAGAGTTGTACGATTTAATAAGTTACGACGATGTTTCGGCAAAAATTGGCGACATCGTTACGCCACCCGAAATTAAACCCGAAGTTACTATTATTTATCAAACGATAGAAAATTTGCACATCGCATGTCCTGATCATAAAGGTGATTGGTATTTCAGTGGCAATTATCCGACGCCTGGCGGAAACGGCGTGGCGTGTAAAGCATTTACAAATTATATGCAGAATATAAATGTAAGAGCGTATTAGGTAATTACGATTTAAACCTCACAGATTTTAAAAACCTGCGAGGCTTAAATCGTAATTTGTGTCTTTGCCAAATGTTTATTATTTTTGTTTCTAAATTTCTATAACTCGGATTCACTAAAATGGATTATGGTCAATAAAGCAGAAATATTATCTTTCTTAAAAGAAAAAAAAGCTGATTTTTTTTTCGACTATCAATTAGTTAAATTGGGTTTATTCGGTTCTTACGCAACTGATGACGCAACACCTCTTAACGATATTGATATTATAGTAGAATTTAAACCAAATACAGAAAACTTATTTGATAAGAAATCTCATCTCAAGTCCGTTCTACGAGATAAGTTTAAACTATAAATTGATGTTTACACAGAAAAGTACATCAAACCCTATTTCAAATTGCAAATTCTCCAAACTATTAATTATGTTTGAAAAATAAAAATAAATTTGTAATCATTTGCTATTTTTGAAATAAAACTAACTTTGTAATCATTTGCTATTTTTGAAATAAAAATTATTTTAAACACTAAATGCTTCAATTCACTCATAAATGATTTCAAGTTTAGTTGCAATTAAGTCAACTCCAAAAGTAATTGAACAATTTTTGATTTACGGGATTTCTAAAAAATTTCTACAAGGTGATATTATACTCCGAGAAGATGCATACATCAAAGCTATTCCTATTGTAATTTCGGGCAGTTTGCGTGTTATGCGCACCGATGATTACGGCAGAGAAATTTTATTGTATTATATCAACGCTGGTGAGAGTTGTATTTTGGCTTTTTTAGGAAGTTTGCTCAACGATATCAGTAGAGTAAATGTAATAGCGGAAGAAGAAACTGAAATTCTTCTATTACCGATTGAAAAAGTTAATTTATTAATCAAAGAATCGCCAGAATGGTTGGATTATATTTTCAGGTTATGTCATCAGCGTTTTGAAGAATTATTAGAGGCGGTGAATGCTATTGCTTTCAAAAAAGTGGATGAAAGACTCTTAGATTTTATTAAAAAAAAATGCGAACTCACCCATAACAAAACCATAATTATTACCCACGAAAAATTAGCTAATGAATTAGGCACGGCACGTGTAGTGGTCTCTCGATTACTCAAACACATGGAGATTGAAGGCTTGGTGAAATTAGGCAGAAATAAAATTACGCTTATGTAACAAAAGTTGCTGTACAGGCTTTTTTTCTGTCCGACATTTGCAGTGTAATTATTATTCACTTAAAAATTGTAAAACATGAAAAGCAATATGGGAAGCATCGACAAGATAATTAGAATATTTGCCGCTATAATTATAGTAGGATTATATTTTGGAAACCAAATTTCAGGTGTAACAGCTTTTGTGCTTTTGGTCATTGCAGGCATCTTTATAGCCACAAGTTTTATCAGTTTTTGTCCTTTATATTATCCTTTCGGAATTTCTACACGCAATAAAAAAGGATAAAGTTTATGAATTTTATAATTAGAAACAAGATTACATTCGGTGGTTCAATTCTTGGAGCCATCGGCGGATATACTTATTACTATTTTGTAGGCTGTTCAAATGGCAGTTGTCTGATTACTTCAAGGCCATTAAACAGCACCCTATACGGAAGTTTTATGGGAAGTTTATTCTTAAACATTTTTCTTAAAGATAAATCAAAATCTTAAAAATGATACAGAAAGAAGAAATTATTATAGTTAACTTAAAATGTTCGGGTTGTGCAAAGGCTATTAAAAACAAATTAATGCAAATAGTTGGTGTAAAAATGTAGATCTCAGTATTATAAAGTTGTTGCCAACGTTTTATACTACTAAACTTTGAGAAAACAATTATAAGCAAACTTTCGGATTTGGGTCATCCCAAGCAACTGAAAAAATGGTTTACTTGTAGAAATTAAAAGTTGCAACAGTTGCATAGTTGGCAGGTTGAATAATTTTTAAATAAAAATTCTATGATTTTTGATGTATTAAAAAAAATTTTTGGCTTAGGTACTGCTGTGGATTATGTTCAGTTACTGAGTGATGGTGCTATTATTATTGATGTGCGCACCAAAGTAGAATTTCAGAGTGGACATATTAAGGGTTCGTTGAACATTCCACTTGATACCATTCCTCTTCAGCTTTCTAAACTTGATAAAGAAAAAGCGATAATTACTTGTTGTGCATCTGGCATGCGCAGCGCGCAAGCTAAATCGATATTACAAGCTAATGGCTATACAGAGGTGTATAATGGTGGCGGTTGGACTGATCTACAAAATAAAATAAGTTAACATGAAACAAAGAATTCTTACAGGTTGGACTTTTCAACGGGGGCTTTATGCTGCGATGGGTATTTTAATAATAGGGCAATCTATAATAGAAAAACAATGGATAGGCGCGCCACTTGGAATTTATTTTGCTTCAATGGGCATTTTTGCTTTCGGCTGCGCAGCAGGCAACTGTTATGTTTCACCTTTTCAACAAATTACAAACAAAAAATTAGAGACTTCGAAGGATTTAAAATTTAATAAAACAATAACAAAATAATAATGGAACCGCATTTTTATAACGTTGACCTTAAATGGTTAGCAGATAGAAAAGGTGAATTGTCGTCACCAGAAGTGAACACAACTATGGAAGTGGCAACACCACCGCAATTTTACAAAGGAATGGAAGGCATCTGGTCGCCCGAACATTTGCTCACAGCAGCAGTGCAAAGTTGTTTTATGACAACTTTTTTAGGTATTTCGGAAAATTTCAAATTAGAATTTATTAGTTTCAGTTGTGGTGCTAAAGGAAAGTTAGAACAGATAGAAGGTAAATTTTTGATGACAGAAATAATTCTTGAACCTTTAGTAGTAATTTCGAAGGAATCGGACAAAGATAAAACGGAACGAATACTTCAGAAATCGGAACATGCATGTTTAATTACCAATTCAATTAAAATTAAAGTAACTTTGGTGAACACAATAAATTATTAAACTATGGCTTTAACATTTTCAGAAATAATCAATAGCGAAACCCCAACCCTCGTAGATTTTTCAGCGGAGTGGTGCGGACCTTGTAAAATGATGGCACCGATTTTAAAAGAATTGAAATCTAATATTGGGGACCAAGCTAATATTATTAAAATTGATATTGATAGTAACCGGTCAACTGCAGAGAATTATCAAATTCGAAGCGTACCTACGCTTATTCTTTTTAAAAATGGGGAAGTGAAATGGCGACAATCGGGCGTAGTTTTAGCAACCGAGCTTGAAAAAGTAGTTCGCGAGAATTTGTAGATAATCTTTTAAAAATTATTCCTTTACAACAGGCAATTCAATATAGGTAGCGAATCGTTTATTGCAATAAATGGTGTGCGTCGCTTTTACAAAATCTTTTTCAGTTGCTTCAAAAATATTAGGCACATACTTCTGCGGATTACGGTCAATGACAGGAAACCATGTGCTCTGAATTTGAACCATCATTTTATGACCTTTTAAAAAAGTGTGGTTTATGTCGTGTAAGTCAATAACAATCTCTTCAGGTTTATCTGGCGTGAACGGTTCTGGCTTTTCAAAACTTTTTCTAAATCTTCCTCGAAAAACTTCCATAGCAACAGGCAATTGAAAACCACTCATTGCTAAATTCTTTGAATCCATATCGGGATATACATCAATCAGTTTAACAACAAAATCGGCATCGGTGGCTGTTGTGCTAACAAACAAATGTGCCATAACTTTACCTGTAACTGTAAAATCTTCTTTTAAACTATCCGCTTTAAAACTCATTACATCTGGTCTATCGCTAACAAATCTTTGATCTTCAACGTGCCAAGTGTACCACCGACTGCCTTCACTGTATGTTGCTTCAATTGGTAATGTGCGATAAGGCACGGGTTTATCGGGATCGCTGATATAACTTACAGCACCCGATTTAATTTCAGGTTTTGAAAAACTAATTGTATTATCAGCAATGGTGTATAGTTTTTTGATTTCCACATTTTTAGGAGGCCACGCCGAATACGTTTTCCATTTATTTGTACCTGTTTGAAAGCAATTCGCTTCGACAAATTTTCCGTCACCAATACCTTTTAACCAGTAATCGAACCATTTTTTTTGAAGTACTCGAAACCATGTGCCCGTTTTGCTTTCAAAAGTAATTTTACCCAAACTATCAGCGTTACTTTGCGCCCATTGACCATGATTCCAAGGTCCGAGTACAATAAAATTGCGATTGAATGTATCTTTCTTTTCCATTTTATTGTACATCAGTTGGGGTCCATTCAAATCTTCTTGGTCGTAATAACCACCTACGTGCAACTGTGGAATTTGCGGGTAATCAATATAGCTTAACGGCGAATTTTTTTGCCAAAAAACATCATAAGAAGGATGTTGCACAAAATTATTCCATGTCGGAATTTTACCTTTGAAATATTTTTCATTGACATTTTTCAAAGAACCTAATTTCAAATACCAATCGAACAAATCGTATTGTTTGAACGGGAAATGGCTATCAGTTGTACCATCAAATTCAATTTCGTAAGTGTATTCCATGCCATAACTTAACCTGAATGCACCATTATGGTGAAAATCATCGCCTAAAAACAAATCTGACATACAAGCTTGTTCTGATGAAGCTTTTAAAGCGGGATGCGGATCAACAGCACCCACCAAAGCCAACCAACCTGGATATGAAACACCATAAATCCCGACACTTCCGTTATTGCTTTTAATATTTTTTACCAACCAATCAACTGTATCGTAGGTGTCGGTGCTTTCATCAACAGCAGCAGCATTATTTAAATGAATGAGCGGTTGGTGAATTTCCATTTTTCCCTCGCTTTTGAATTTGCCGCGAATATCTTGCAGAACAAGGATATAGCCATCTTTCAAAAAACTACTCAAATAAATGGGCAGACTATCCGCACTAAGCGTCGAATCTTCTTTTATTGGCACATCAGCAGAATATGGTGTTCTGGCTATCAGAATAGGGCTTAGTTGAGAATAATTGTTGGGTAAGAGTGCAACCGTAAACAATTTGACTCCATCGCGCATCGGAACCTTGTATGTTTTTTTTGTTAAGGTTTTAACGGTATCTGTTTGCGAAAAAACGTAAGATGCGGCACCAATAAAAAATAGCGACAACAACAGTTTTATTTTCATTGCGAGAAATTTGAAGAGCAATATATTTAATTAAATTCTGATTAAACAAAGTTACAAAACTAATATCGAATTTAAAGACTAATTCTGCGGGCAGAATTAATTACAATTATTGTTTATCAATTTCTCGACAAGTTTAATTTAATTTATTACCCCTTACTTAAATCGGCAAATACAACGTAAAATTACCAATCAATAAACTTGTCGTGTTTTTGGTTTGCGGTGTTCTGTATTTTTGGGAATATGAAAATGAACAAGTCTTGAACATCACGTCAAACCCGATGGTGCTTTCGAAATAGATTTTGTTGAGTTCAGATGGCAGAAGCGTATGCTCGATGTCTAAATTTTTTTGGCTTGTCTTTTCAAAAATAGAACCCTCCAAATAACTGTTGTAAGCCACGAATCCTAATTGTGCGGTATTGATTAAAAAAATTTGCGTTTTAGTTTTCTTCCTTTCCGAATAATCACCCAATTTACCAAGTTTTAATTGGTAACCTGCACGGAGTTGATCCATTAAAGTTCCAACATTTACTTCAAAATTACCAATTAGCTCCATATTTAAATTTGCAAAAAGTTTAGGTTGTATAGCTACGGTATAATTTACGATAGGCGTGTTTTTAATTTGCGTTCGCCAACCTTTAGGTGGAAAAAAATCCAACCATCCGTGATAGGCAATTTGCGTTTCACTTACTAAACTCAAAGGACCTAAAACGCCTAATTGCAAATCCGATTTAATGCAAATTGTTTTTTGTGCATTCGATGATATGAGCGAATACGTCAAAAATAAAGCACCTGAATAAGGCCAATCTATGGCACTAACGGTATCTTTAGTGATATCGGTAGGCGTAAACATATTTTGCGTTAAAGCCCACGATATTTTCTTGCTGCTATCATTGCTAAAACGAAACATGAGTTGCGAAACAAAATTATTTTGGGGCGAAGTTTTGGTGTAGTTAATAGCAACTTTCAAACCATTGGTGTAATACTTATCTGTTACAGGTCCGAGAATATTGTAATAATCGTTATCGCTATAAATTTCTATGGTTAAATCTTTTATGTGTGATTGTGCTATAGCTCTGTTAAAACTGAGTAAATTTAAAAAGATAGTAAAAAGAAGAAGTTTAAATCGCATAGTGTGTAGTTGAGAACAATCATTTCCATTAAAGATTATCAACTGATATTCAACATTCAGACCCAAACAGCAAATATTTTTTTATCTGGTGTTTCAATCCATTCCGATTGCCAATTTTTAATTTCTGAATGATCGAAAATGATTAAATAACCCTCCGATAAGTTTTGAGCCGTCAAGTATTCTGATAATTGAATCAATCCTTTATCGTGCGCTTTTGCGCCGCGCCAAAGTTTAAGTTCGGCGACATATTTTTCTTTGAGGTGTGTGATAACTACGTCTAAACGTTTTTCTTCCGAGATTTGCGGCTCTTTAAAATCGTAACCCGAACCGTTAATGATTGGTTTTATAAAAGCTAAAAAAACCAATCTGCCATTGCGTTCTAGAAAATCGCGATCTTTCTTGTTGTATTCTTTTTTCATAAAAGACTGAAAACCCAACAAAACAGCTTCCATATTTAAACTGCCATCTTCGTTTTTATAACCTGAACCTAAATCAGATTTTGTTAGATGCGTTTGTAAAACCCTAACCGACATATAATCAAGTAAAACTTCTCTGTAAATACGGTTATGGATAACGACACCATTTCTATTCGTAAAAATACCGTACATAACCCCCAAATTAATAATTGGATTATTTACATTGAAAGGAAAAGTCTCGTTATCAACGGCAATTTTATAGACAAAATCATACAGTTCTTTATTATTTTCAATATTCTTTACAAGCGATTCAAAATTAGTATTATTCTCTGTGATTAATTGCTTTGCTGCTTTTTCTACATCAACCTGCGTCCAAGTATTTTCTTTTTTTTCTGGCAAAAAGTCTTCGTCGAGCATTTTACACAATTTACTCACTAAAAACGGATAACCCGATGTGTAATAAAATAATTGCTCGGCAATGTGTTGCGTATCCATCTGAACACCTTTATCTGCTACATATTCATCAAGCATAGGTTTTATCTCAGGCACCTGCAAGTTCATATCAATCTTAAACTCTGCTGCAATGTTCCAAGGCGAATTATACTTTTGTTCTGCATCGGGTCTGAGTTTTAGCTTCAACGTTTTTACATCGTGCACACCTGCTAATACAACCGAATGAAAAGTTTTTTCTTCTTCCCGCTCTAAATATTTATTGCGCAGCATCGCTAAAAAACTAACGAACAATTGGTTATTGGAACTTTTGTCTACCTCATCAATCAAAAGAACAATTTTTTTGTCCGTCTGATTTACAAATTCTGTAATAAAATCTGATAGTGTATCTAAATCTTTAACTTTTTTGGCGTTCTTCTTAATTAAAGGCAATAATTGTGGCGAATGAACTTTTGAATATTTATCCATAAGCCGCATAAAGCCAGCAGAAAATTTTTCTTCGCTATCAAATATCACATCACCAATGCCTTCAAAGCTGGAATTAAGCACAATGTAATCGCCCGAATTTCTCAGCGACTCCGCTAAAGAATACAGCATTGTGGTTTTACCATATTGACGCGGGCGATTGATGATGAAGTAATCGCCACTTTCAACCATGCGCAAGGCTTGCTCTAATTTCTTAGACACATCTGCCATGTAATGCAGCTTCGGAAAGCACCTTCCCGTGATAAAAAATTGTTTCGGCATTTTTTGTTTAAAGTTCAAAGATAATTATAATTTATTAAAGCGCGTAAATTTTAAGAATAGGATTAATTTTCTCAAAACCTCCTCTGATGGATTTTTCTAAGTATGGTTTTTATCTACTTAAAAATACCAAATCACACTCATGCACCAAAATTATTTTTATTTAGGAAATTGAAATGTAAATAAATGCTATTACTCCAGTGAAAATGGTTAGTTGGTTATTATATAACTTTCAAAACTTTATTAACTGTATAATTTTACTCGCTGCTTTGATGTTTAAGATGAGACTTGAATAAACATTGCATTGTTTAACGCCTATCGAGAGCGTTACAAATTGATACTCTTAGAGAAAACTAATTGAAGAATTTATCACAGTCAAGTGTTGAATGAGTTTTATAAATTTGGTATTTTAATTCATTTAATTTGTCCCACGAGAAGTTTTTTATCTCTTGATAAACGAGATGTCTCCCCTGATAATCACTTTCTTTAATATCGGGTACCATTGAAAACTTTAGCAATACTTTCGTTACTACCACAATTATTGTCTTTTAAAGTTTTAATTCTATTATACTGGTCTTGATAAAAAAATTGCTTTATCAACTACTATACTCTTTTACAATTCGATCTTTAGTTAAAGGCATTATTTACTCTGTGTCATTGATTGGAATTTCTCTTCTATTATTTTATTTAATTTTGGTAAGCCTAGATTTCATAATAAAACCACATCCTAATTCTTACGAAATAGTATATTGTTACTTAATTCCAATTTTCGCACTTCGTATAAGCGTAAATTACATGGGAAAAGAAGGTAGGCAAGTACATCATATCATTAAAGATTCGATGAAATATACCGACTTTTTTTTTGATGTGATATTGTTGCCAATAACAGATTTAGAATTTAAGATGTGTTATAAGTCTGAAATGAAAAAACTAACAAGGAAAAAACTAATAGATTAAATCTCTAAAAGTAAAAATTAGAAAATTATGACAATCTACGTTCATAAAATATCAGTCCAATTCGCAACCCATCTAAAATTAAAAAAATATTTCACTCTTTTTAAACAATAGCAATTAAGTTCTAATTAAAAAGCTGAAGATTCATAGCGCATTACTTTTTTGTGACTGGCACGTTCAAATTAATTTCAAAATCGCTACTGACCATGAAAGATGGTCCGGAACCTTTAATGCCGTAATCTTTACGACTGACTTTAAAAATACCCATAAAAGTATTATTTGTAAACGTAAATGGAATATCCACCTCTTTCTGAACGCCGTGTAAATTTAAAGTGCCATGCGCAGAATAAGCATCGGCAGTTTTTGTAAACGCAGATGATGTGAATTTGATAGTAGGAAATTTTGCAACATCGAACCACGCTTCGTCGCGTGCGTGTTCATCTTTCTTTTTGTTGCCTGTGTTGATTGTGGTTGCATCTACTGAAACATCAATTTTTGATCCTACGAGATTCGAGGGATTAAAATTAACTGTGCCTTTTAAACCCGTAAAAGTGCCTGTTGCACCACGACCCGAAAATTTGATAACGTAGTTTGGGTTTATATCCCAATTTAAATTTAAAAAAGTAAACGCTGTTAAAGCAAAAATACTTGTTGCTATAATAACTGAACGCAGTGCAAAATTCATAATTAGACGTTTTTAAATTTTAAGAATTTTTTGATTACACTCTTGAGGTAATCACTTTTAAATCTATACAAAGTTAAGACGTTTGAAATCAGAATTTATTGAAGTAGGATTGGAAATTTAAATGTAGAGTGTTATTCTCTCGACGATGCTTTATAACATCCGATTTCTGAGAGCAAAATTTTTGATTTCGCTTTTAGAATCGTTAATCGAATTTTTGTAGTTGTTACTGCATTAAAACGCATCAGCCGTTTATAACCTACGGTTGTAAAATCTTGTAACGTTTGCCAATCGTTGTTTTGCCAGTATTCTAATGCGCCATTTTCGATGCTTTGCCCTTGCGTAATATTTTCTTGAAGCATAAACCGATCGAAAGTTATAAGTTTTTTGAAATCAATGATGAAAGACGCGCCAAGGTTGAGTTCGACATACGTTTCAATTTTTTTATCAGCTAAAGGAGTGAGGACTTCATTTTCTAAAAGATTCTTTTTGAAAGTTTCATCTAAAATAGATCTAAATTCTGTCAGCGACGCAACATCGCGTTCCTCGAATAAACCTTTTTTATTCGGCGGAATATTCAGAAGCAATAAACTGTTTCTGCCAACAGATTTATAATACAAATCCACTAACGCTTTACCCGATTTCACCGTTGCATTTTCCGAACTGTGATAAAACCAACCTTTGCGAATAGACACGTCCGTTTCTGCAGGAATCCAAAGCGTTCCATTTTTATCACCCAAGTTTAAATATTTTTCGTCAGCAATTCCTGGCGCAATTGCTTTGCCGATTAACGCAGAGTCGCCATTTTTTATAATTGAGTTATGCGTAATATTTATCGTTGACCAACATGTTTCACCTGCATTACCTGACTCGTTACCAACCCAACGCACATCCGGTCCGACATCGGAAAACATAACCGCTTTTGGTTGTAGTTTGCGCACCAATGCCCAGTAACCTTCAAAATCATATTTCATTTTTGTATTGTCACCTTTAGCACCATCGAACCAAACTTCCGATATTTCGCCGTAGTTTGTTAATAATTCTGTGAAAGATAAACGCCAAACTTTAAACCTTCTTTTTTACAGGCATCGGAAATTTCGCGCACCACGTCCCGTTTAAATGGACTATTTTCTACAGAATGTTTCGTCAGTTTAGTATGCCATAAACAAAAACCATCATGGTGTTTAGCTGTTATGATAGCAAGTTTAAATCCCGTTTTTTTTAATGTTTGAACTATTTTTGTCGCGTTAAATTCCGTAGGATTAAATATTTTTTCACTTTCCGTTCCATCGCCCCATTCTTTATCAGTAAAAGTATTGACTGTGAAATGCAAAAAGGCAGAAGTTTCACGCGCTTGCCAAGCTATTTGTTGCGGCGTAGGCTTAATTAAAGTCTGAGCGTTTACAAAGTGTGCTAAACAAGCAAACAGAAAAATAGCTATATTTCTTTTCATATCTACAAATATTTGGCTGCTCTGATGTTTGTATAAAACCCAATTAAGGACGTTTTAACCTGTTAGGATTGTTCACTGCGTTCACAAAACCTAACAGGTTAACCAATACCTGCTCATTATCAACCATTTTTATACTATCCATTCCGCTTTCATCGGTCGAGATAATAGTGCGTTGGCTTCATCGTCGTGTTTAAATTTTTCTTTTTTCGGTTTCCATTCCAACGGGCGATTCAGTTGCAAACAAATATTACCGATATTGCACACCGACGCTGTTCTATGTCCCACTTCCACATCGCAAATAGGTTTTTGGCGCGTTTTTATAGATTTTAAAAAATCTGCGTAATGATTATCGCTAAAGTAAACGCGTTTTTCGGTAGCAGCAATGATTTGTTTACTGAGCGTGTCGGGTGTAGTTTTTAATTTTCCACGCGCTACCCAAACAGTGCCTTTAGTACCGATAAATTCACAAAACTGATCATTTTTTTGCGGTACGTGGTACATCTCTACACCATTTTTATATTTAAAAACTAAATCGGCAGTGCCTTCCCCAAATTCATCTTTATGCACCATCGTTGAAGGCGCAACTGAAATCGGACCAGAATCGTCCATATCTAAACCCCATTGTGCAATATCAAACATGTGCGCACCCCAATCAGTCATACCGCCACCACCGAATTCGTTGTAATTGCGCCACTGGGGCCACATCGTTTGCTCTTTTTCAATCGTTGGTGCTAAATCGGAGTGATACGGACGTTCAATTGTGTTTGGTCCGAGCCACATATTCCAATCTAAATCATCAGGTTTCGTTTCTGCTTGTAAGCTCCATTTTTGTGGCGCACCACCCACGTTAACTATTACTTTTTTTACCTCGCCAATATAACCGTTGCGCACTAATTCGACGGCGTGTCGAAACTCATTCCATGAACGCTGCATACTGCCCGTTTGAAAAACGCGATTGTATTTGCGCGTTGCCTCCACCATCGCGCGTCCTTCATGCACTGTTAAAGCCAACGGTTTTTCGCAATACACGTCTTTACCTGCAGCGCAAGCGCGCACGGCTGCTGCTGCGTGCCAATGATCGGGCAATGCAATAATCACAGCATCAATATCTTTGCGCGCCAATAATTCGCGAAAATCGCCATAACTTTCAGTGGCTTTATAATTTATTTTTTCTTTCTGATCAGCATAAAACTTATCCGTATTCGCAACTGTTCGCGCCACTTTCGTTTTAAAAACATCCGACGCTGCGACTATTTGTACTTGATTCGATTTCAAAAAATTATGTTGCAAACCACCACTTTGTTTACCACAACCGATGATGCCAAAATTTATTTTATCGCTCGGTGCTATAAATCCGCGACCTAAAACGTAGCGCGGCACAATAAAAAAAGTAGATGCAATGGCTGATTGCTGCAAAAAATCGCGTCTTTTCATATTTATATTTTTTTAGTTAAAATTGTGAAGCTAAAGTACGCTCATTTTTTGAAATTCTGATTGTATTGAGATAAAAATTTTATTTTGCTTTTCGTGGAACTTCCCAGAACGCTAAAACGCGTCATGCTTACAACACTTTTTAAAATAAAGATTTTCGTTTTGATTTTGCTTTTCGCTTTCGTTTTGATTTTGCTTTTCGCTTTCGTTTTGATTTCGTTTTGATTTTGATTTTGATTTTCGCTTTGCTTTTCGTTTTGATTTTGAAATTGAATATCGTTTTATTTTGAACATTACAATACTTACATGAAATTTTTCAAGATATTATTTCGTTAATAAAAGAATACTTTTATAAAAAAATAAAAACAGTTTAACATGAAAAAGATTCTAAAAATTTCCTCTGCATTATTTTTTGCGGCAATTGTTTTAAGCACAAGTTGCGTCAGCAAAAAAACTTACACGGCTTTAGTCAATAAAAATGATGAGTCAATGATGCAGTACAAAGAACTCAACAAAACTTGCGACGATCAAATCAAAAATTTAAATGCAGATATCGCACAAAAACGCGAAACCATAGCAGGTTTAATGCGCGATTTAGCAGCTAAAGACTCTCTCTTATCCTATGACCAAAGAAATATAAACGCGCTCACACGGGATAATAACTATCTGAAAGAGAACAATACCAATATGTTGAACCGTCTTTCGGATTTATCTGTCATCAATAAAGACGGTGCTGAAAGTATCAGAAACTCACTCAAAGCAATTAACGAGCAAAATTCTTATATCAAAGACCTTAATAAATCTATACAGACCAAAGACTCTATCAATTTAAATTTGGTGATGAATTTAAAACGCGTATTAGCCGATATTAACGACGACGACGTTCACGTGGAAGTGAAAAAAGGGGTGGTTTATGTCTCCCTTTCCGATAAATTACTTTTTAAATCGGGAAGTGATGAGATTAACCCGTTGGCGTTTGGTATTTTAGAGAAAATCGCCCGCGTGTTGAATGATCGCAAAGATTTGGAAATTTTAGTGCAAGGACACACTGATAACGTGCCGATTGCGACAAAAGTGTTTACGGACAATTGGGATTTAAGTGCGAAACGCGCCACAGCCGTTGTTCGGTTGCTTCAAACAAAATTTACCGTTGATCCGCAACGCATGACAGCAGGCGGCAGATCTGAATACGTGCCTAAAGCGGATAATTCAACGCCACAAGGTCGTCAATTAAATCGCCGAACAGAAATTATTTTATTACCGCAGTTGGATCAGTTTTTTAAACTGCTTGAGCCAGCTAAAAATGGTAGCGATAAATAAATAGTTTTAAAGTCCTTAAACTATAAGTCAAACTTAACAGGATTATTTTGCCTGTTAAGTTTGACTTATAATCTTTTGGGTTTTGGTTTCTGTTAACTTAGGATGAATAAATAAACTCAAATTATTTTGTTAATGTGTATTTAATTATCAAAATTGTTTTATTATTGCGTACAAATTCTACTCAATATGGCAAGTGTAACACTCATTTCTAATTCCGATATTCAAAACCAAACAACGGACGTTTCAGCCCTTTTTAAAGCACAACGCGAAAATGCAAACGTCATCGCTCAAACCACGGCGGCGCAGCGCATTGTAAAACTAAAAAAACTTCTCACCACTGTTTTAAAATATAGAACTGCTATTAATGATGCGCTGTACGCTGATTTTAAAAAACCAGCTGCTGAAGTTGATTTGGTCGAGATTTATCCGCTAAAAACAGAAATTGATTTAGCTTGTAAGCAACTTAATAAATGGATGCAACCTGAATTTGTGTCTATTCCAATAGCGCTTTTGGGAACAAAAAGTTATATACAGTACGAAGCAAAAGGTGTTTGTCTGATTATTTCGCCATGGAATTTTCCGTTGAGTTTAACATTTGGTCCGTTAGTGTCGGCAATTGCCGCTGGTAATACTGCCATTTTAAAACCCTCGGAGATGACACCGCACATCAGTGCGTTAATGGGAAAAATAATTTCAGAAATCTTTGAGTCCAACGAAGTCGCCGTTATAGAAGGCGATGCCACTGTTGCATCGGCGTTGCTTAAACTACCTTTCAACCATATTTTTTTTACGGGTGCTCCCAGTATTGGCAAAGTAGTGATGCGTGCTGCTGCAGAAAATTTAGCTTCTGTTACGTTAGAGCTTGGCGGAAAATCGCCGACAATTGTAGATGAAACAGCAAATATTGATCGCGCTGCCAAACGCATAATGATGACGAAGTTTACAAATTCGGGTCAAATTTGTCTCGCACCAGATTATATTTACGTGCATGAAAGCAAAAAAGAAGAATTTATAGCTGCCTCTAAAAAATGGATTCCGTATTTTTTTGGAAATACTGCCCAAAAAATGGATGACGGTGATTTTACACACATGGTTAATGCGCGGCATTTTGCGCGCGTCAAAAAATATTTAGATGATGCCGTTGAACGTGGCGCGCATATTCTTTTGGGTGGAAATGTAGATCCAAAAACTAATTTTATTGAACCGACACTACTCGATAATACGGACGAAACCATGCTGGTCATGCAAGAAGAAATTTTTGGTCCGTTGTTGCCGATTCGTACTTTTTCACATTTAGACGAAGTCATCAATCACATCAACGCGAATGAAAAACCACTCGCGACATACATTTTTTCAAGCAGTAAAGCAAATCAAGATGCGATTTTGAAACGTACTTCTTCGGGTGGTGTAACAATTAACGATGCAGCTATTCATTATTATAATGGTAATTTACCGTTTGGTGGTGTTAATAATTCAGGTATCGGTAAAGCGCACGGGCATTTTGGGTTTAAAGATTTTTCAAACTTAAAAGCCGTAACTGTTCAGAAATCGCCGTTCTCAGGGATCGAAATGATGTATCCGCCGTACACACCGCGCATCAAAAAATTAATTGATTTAACGATTAAGTGGTTGTAGTTTTTCTCGAAAATATAAATAAAAATAACGCCGCAAGTTTTAAGGTGAAACATTGTCAAATGTATATCACACCTTAAAATAATAACAAAGTGCAAATAGCAAAGGGCAAAGCACAAAGGGTAAAAGGCAGATTTTGCCCTTTGTCGTTTGCTTTTTGCTTTTTGGACTCTTTGCGCTTACAACGTATAAAGTCTATCAAATTTTTAAAGCGAGAGACACATCGCAGTTGTCGTACTCTGTTTTGTTTTTGAGTTTAATGTTTATTTTAGTGGGTTTTAAATCAAAAATAATTGTGGGTACCGATCCAACTTTTATAAATGCTGCTTTCACGCCTTATAAACCGAGTGTAAAAACACGTTGGGATGCTAATTATTTTTATGTCGAATCGTTGGGAATTCCAGCGCATCAAACTATGGTAGGCATTACGAGTTGGCAGCAACAATTTCCAATTCCACAATGCTATGTGGGCACAAATGCTTGGAGTATTCCGCTCAATCCTGTGCTTGCGGTAACGCCTGTATCAACCAAAACTAATTTTTTTACGGGCGCTATCGGTCTCGCTGCCAACGGTATTCCAATTTTTAATGCCTTTAATAACAGAGGTGTTGACTCTTATTTGATTGGCGAGTTAGATAAATTTGGAGGACATTGCGGCAAAGCGG
>ENA-OBIO01000608-OBIO01000608.1-metagenomes-genome-assembly--contig:-NODE-608-length-17612-cov-5.37455_pt1 | contig 17612 bp, 17 predicted proteins | sample MGYA00153383_OBIO01 | MGnify analysis MGYA00153383 | reverse complement strand
CGCTATCTCTACTGGGCTGTAATTGGATCTTTGATTGCTAGAAAGTAAATTCAATAATATTAAATTGATATGAATACAGGGTAAAACACTCGAAAAGCATCGCCACCGGATTATCAACTATGGTTACTACCAAGCTGAGGGGATCTGCTCCATTGGTTCTGGAGCGGTTGAGTCGGCAATTAAGCAAATTGACGCCCGGTGCAACTATCTGGTGCCCAGTGGAAAGCAGCCTGGTGTGCCTCAAGTCCTGGCACACCAGGCTGCTTACCTCAACAGATTGTTCTTTCTAAAAGAATGAAATACTCTCTACTATATTCGGTATCTTAAAGTCATGACTCGGAAAATTGCAATATTAGCGACTAATTTTGGACCATATCACTTTGCGAGACTACATGGATTCAAAGAAAGAGTTAAGTCTCTGAGCTGGCAAGTTACTGGAATAGAGCTTTCACGAACTGAAAGAACTTATTCATGGAGGACGAATACGAGCGAGGTTGACCATGAATTCCGTACAATAATTCATGGCAAAACATGGGAAGATGTTTCTCTATTGACTTTAACTAAATCGCTCTTCAACTGTTTCTCTGGTTGTGAAATTGATGTCTTAGTAATTCCTGGATATCATACTCCCATCTTTCTTTTTGCTATGATTTGGGCGAGAGTTCAGAAGAAGCCCGTCATCCTAATGCTAGCATCAAAAGAAAACGATAGAAAACGCCATCCCTGGATTGAATATTGTAAATCATTGATAATTAAGAACTACCAAGCGGCTTTAGTAGGAGGAAGCCCTCAAAAGCGTTACCTTGAGAAGTTAGGAATGCCTTCTGATAGAATATTTATTGGATATGATGTCGTAGATAATGAAAGTTTTGCGAAAAGCAAGATTCAACATCTCGAAAATCCAATTAAGAATCCATTCTTCTTTACAATTAATCGCTTTATAGAGAAGAAAAATTTACTTTGGTTACTTTCTGTTTATTCTGAGTATCGTAATCAACTAGGAGAGAAAGCATGGGACTTGGTTTTGTGTGGAGATGGCGATCTCCGAATAGAAATTTTAACCAGGATAGCTGAGTTGAACTTAGAAGAATTTGTTCATACTCCCGGATTTCTACAACGCAATGACCAGCTTCCTTTTTTTGCTCATGCTGGGTGTTTTATTCATGCTAGTACTCAAGAACAATGGGGCCTTGTTATTAATGAAGGGATGGCATCTAGTCTGCCCGTTCTTGTATCAAATCGATGTGGTTGTGTTGAAGATCTGGTGATTGAAGGCAAGAATGGATTTACTTTTGATCCAGAAAATAAAGCTCAATTAATTCGATTAATGATCGATGTCTCTATAGATACCTACAATTTAAAAGAAATGGGTAATAATGCACGAATTCACATAGAAAAATTTTCACCTACTTTTTTTGCGGAAAATTTATTGTATGCAATAGAGGAAGCATATAAGTAAGAAATCTAGGCTTTCTCAACTTGAAAACTCCTTCTAAAAATGGCAGTAGCTACAAATGAAAAAAGTAATCGTAATTTTTACTAACTATGGTCCATACCATATAGCTAGAGTTGGTGAGTTTCATCAAGTTGCAAAAGAAAATGATTGGGAAGTCATTGGCCTTGAATTTTCTCGTAGCGAGTCTATCTATCCCTGGAAAGTAGACATAGCAAACCTACCCTATTCATTAATTACTTTATTTAATGATAAAGTACTAGAAGAAATTGAAAAAATTCGACTTGTTAAGTCTTTATTCAAGGTATTAGAAGAGCATCAGCCTTTTAGCATTGTAGTTGCAGGGTATTCCCCTTTTGCTATGTTTTGTGCAATGATTTGGGGGAAATTAAGGCATAAGCCTGTAATTTTAATGACTGAATCTAAAGAGGATGACTCTCAGCGAGATCCTCTGAAGGAAGCTATAAAAAGAAGTCTACTTAAAAATTATAAATCAGCCTTGGTGGGCGGTGCGCCACAGAAGCGATATCTTAAGAAGCTAGGAATGGCGTCTGAAAAAATTTTTATAGGGTATGATGTAGTAAATAATGACTTTTTCACTACATCAAAAGAAACTCAACATCAGAATCCCATCCATAAGAAATTTTTTCTTTCAATTAATAGATTTATAAAAAAGAAAAACTTGCACACACTAATTTCCGCATATGCAATCTATCGTCAGAAATTAGGTTCTAATGCATGGGATCTTGTTTTGTGTGGAGATGGAGAACTAAAAGAAGAGATTAAGAAACAAATCTTTAATTTACAATTGGAAAGTTTCATTCATCTTCCTGGTTTCCTACAGAGTGAAGAACAGCTTCCATATTTTGCTCATGCTGGATGTTTTATTCATGCAAGTACACAAGAACAATGGGGGTTAGTTGTTAATGAAGCAATGGCATCAGGTTTACCTGTTCTAGTTTCAAAAAAATGTGGTTGTTTCGAGGATCTAGTAATTGAAGGAGAAAATGGTTTTGGCTTTAATCCAGAAAGCATCGTCGAATTATCTTATTACATGGAAAGGATGAGTTCTGGAGAAATTAATCTTTCTGAGTTTGGTAAAAAATCTAGTGAACATATTAAAAATTTCTCTCCCATGCTATTTGCAACAAACCTAGTGAAGGCAATTCAATGTTCCTTAGCTGTCTCTTAGAAGTAGATTGTTGGTTAGTGTATTTATTTCTAAATTAAGTTTTTAATTCTAATCTAGGAATTTCACTGGCCAAATCTTCAGCAAGTTTATAATAGTCATAAGCTGTTTTGATTTTAAATTGCATATTTTAGACTCTGAGTCTCTTATTGCAAGGGGATCAAACTAGAAATTTGAATGAAAGACAGCTTAGAGGTTGTCTCATGTCAGTAAAGATTGATGAAAAGTATTTCAGAGATTGTTTTGAAGGAAATCTAGAATTCTCTCTGAGTAAAAGCTTTAGGTTTTTAACGGTACCTCATGGGAGCCGGAATGGCTATTTTAACAGTCCAATTTTCTTGCACAGAGGAAGATTAGACTAACAATTCACATCACCTGCTAAGGAAGTAAATTGTGCAACAATCATTATTTTTAGTAGTTCAAGAGGAATGAAATGAGAATATTATTTTTTATACCTTATACGAGTTCCAACTATGGAGGTACTTCAATAGTCGCGAAGTCACTAGCTAGAGAAATTAAAAATTATGATATTAGCATTGACTTAATTAGTACAAATGCATCTGGCAATGAGAAGCTTGACGTTCCGTTAGAACAATGGATAGAGAATGGCTCATATAGAACACAGTATTTCTCATGCTGGCATCGTAATGATTTAATTGTAAGTAATTCTCTTTTAAAATGGTTGAAGAGAAATATTCACTCTTATGATGTAGTACATACCCACACCATATGGAGTCCACTTGTCTCTAGTATTCAAAGAATTTGTCGATCGAAAGGGAAGCCATACATCTCTACACCGCACGGTATGTTAGAACCATGGATTCTATCTTCTAAATCCTGGAAGAAAAAACCATATTTAAAACTGGTTGAACAACCCGCTTTACAGAAGGCTGCATACATTCAAGCGATCGCACCCGAAGAAGAAAGAACAATTAGAAAGCTAGGATTTAAAAACGTAATCACTGCTCCTAACGGTATTAACAGGAAAGATTTTGAATTTTTGCAATCCCCCGAGATATTTTACGAACAATTTCCAGAAACACGAGGTAAGAAAATTATTCTTTTCCTAGGTAGACTACATCCAAAAAAAGGTCTGGACTTATTGGCTCCTGCATTTTCAAGAATTCATCATTCTTTCCCCGATACCCACCTCGTAATTGCAGGTCCTGATAATAGTAACTTCCTAGAAACAGCAAAAGGTTATTTCTCTGATGTTAATTGCTTGAATTCAGTTACATTTACAGGTCTGTTGAATGGAGATCTCAAGTACTCTGCACTAGCCGCATCAACTCTTTATGTTGCGCCTTCCTACTCTGAAGGCTTCAGTATGTCTATCCTTGAAGGAATGGCATCTGGTTTGCCCTGTGTTATTACTAATACCTGTAATTTTCCAGAAGCATCTCATGTTGCTTATATTGTAAATGTAGATACTGAGCACATCTATAAGGCTATGTTCAGCATTCTGAATGATAAGGAAGGATCTAAAGAATTAGGAAATCAGGCTAGAGATTTTATTTTTAAGAACTATACCTGGGAGTTATCAGCTAAAAAACTTATCAATTGCTATGAATCAATAATCACGAAATCCTTGGAATATGAATTAACACCCATACATTGAGAATCATCATGCCTCAACCAACTATTCGCTTAGATCAATACCAAAAGCCTGGACTTCCGACTGGAGGTGCCCCTCTGTGGAAACAGCTACTATGGTTTTTTATTGGGTTTCCTCTAGTTCGCAGCCATTTTATACCTGTCTCTAGTTTTAAAGTATGGCTGTTACGTCAGTTTGGATCTCAGATCGGCACTGGTGTCAGGATTAAGCCTGATGTTCAGGTCAAATTTCCTTGGCTATTGACGATCGGAGATCATTGTTGGATTGGTGAATCTGTTTGGCTTGATAATATTGAGCCAATCGTAATCGAGAATCATGTTTGCATTTCCCAAGGCGTTTACCTCTGCACAGGCAATCATGATTGGAGTGATCCACAGTTTCGATACATTTCTAAGTCTATTCATATCGAATCAGAAAGTTGGATCGCAGCTAGTGCATCAGTCGGCCCAGGAGTTCATGTTGGACGAGGTGCCGTTCTGACGTTAGGAAGTGTGGCACTTCAATCATTAAAGCCCATGATAGTTTACTCAGGAAATCCTGCTGTTCAAATAAAACAGCGTTTAATTAAACCAGGTGTAAACTCTAATTCTGAATAAGAAATAGAAAACAATGTTGTCAGAATGATTGCTTATTTAGTCTTAGGCAATCATTTTTATTTTGTAACCTCATTCACACCACAATTATGCGAATCTTAATCTATTCCTATAACTATCATCCAGAGCCGATCGGTATCGCTCCCTTAATGACCGAACTAGCAGAAGGTCTTGCGGCGCGTGGACATGAAATTCGAGTTGTTACAGGTATGCCAAATTATCCTCAACGCAAGGTATATAGCGGCTATCGAGGAAAGCTCTTCTGCACAGAAAAGATAAATAACGTAACCATTCAACGAAGCTGGATTTGGATTAGTCCGAAGCCCGGTTTATTGACCCGTGTGCTCTTCGACGGAAGCTTTGTTATCACGAGCTTGTTCCAAGCATTACGAGGAAAAAGACCTGACCTAATTCTACTGACAATTCCCCCTTTACCTGTCGCTGTCCCAGCATCATTGCTGAGTAAACTCTATTCTTGTCCAGTTATTGTCAATTTACAGGATATTTTACCTGAAGCGGCTGTTCATGTAGGCTTACTAAAGAATAAATTTGCGATTCGTGTCTTTGAACAGTTGGAGAGATATGCTTACCGAGTTGCAACTGCAATCACTGTAATCGCACCAGATTTCGCACCAAATCTAACTGCGAAAGGAGTCCCTTCTAATAAAATCCATCACATTCCTAATTGGGTGAACACAAATCTAATTCGTCCCTTGCCCAAAGAAGATAATGAATTCCGTATTAATTACGGACTCGGCGGGAAATTCATAGCGCTTTATAGTGGTAATATTGCGTTAACTCAGGGATTAGAAACTGTTATTGATGCCGCAAAATATCTAGAGAATAATCCAGAAATTTTATTCGTAATAGTCGGAGAAGAGAAATCACTTAGTCGTCTGCAAAACTATTGTAATCAGAAGAAGGTGACCAATGTTCGCATGATTCCCTTTCAGCCCCGTCATCTCTTACCTGTCATGCTAGCCGCTGCCGATGTGGGATTAGTCATCCAGAAGCAAAATGTAATCTCCTTCAATCTACCCTCCAAGATTCAAATCTTACTCTCCAGTGGACGACCCATCATTGCATCCGTTCCCTCCTCGGGAGCTGCTGCAAAAGTTATTACGCAGAGTCAAGGAGGATTAGTCGTCAATGCTGAAGATCCCCAAAAGCTCTCTCAAGCAATTTTAATGTTACAAAGGGACTCAGGACTTGCCAAAAAGCTTGGGAAACAGGGGAGACAGTTTGCGATCGATAATTATGAGTTCGATACAGTAATAGATTCTTATGAGAATCTATTCACTAAATTAACTAGCTTATCAACACAAGACTCTCCAGTACTAGCCTCCTCCTATACTTCGCATTCTAAACAATGAATTTATAGGTTTCGACAGTACTGCCATTTCAATCAGGGATCAACCCATATTTTATAATGAAAAAGTTTCAAGGTGAGGGGGAAAACAAAAATAGGGGGAGATATGCATTATTAAGAAAACCTTGGATTAGGGTAATGCTTACAGCTACTCTTTCTCTTATCTTTTTTGTTCTTTATTTCCCTTGTCGTCTTCTTCTTTCGCGAATACAATTCCCAGATCCTCAGCTTATTTTTGTCCTTGGTGGAGGTGGAGATCGAGAAGTATTTACTGCCTCCTATTTCCGTAATTATCCGAATTTAGACATCTGGGTTTCATCAGGAAGTCAATCCGCAGAGAAAGTATTTCGAGAAGCAAATATTTCTAGTTCCCGTATTTATCTTGATTGTCGTGCAACTGATACTGTAACTAACTTTACGACAGTTGTTGATGATTTAAAGAGCAAAAACATACACCATGTCTATTTAGTTACCTCCGAACAGCATATGCTACGTGCAATTGCAATTGGAAGTATCGTCTTTGGATCTCAAGGAATCACGTTCACTTCAGTTGCATCACCTACCAATCGTCGATATCCAGAAATAAATGGTGAAATACGTATTTTTAGGGATATTGCACGTTCCCTATACTGGATAATAACAGGAGAAACTGGCGAGAGTTTTAATGGGAGAAATCAGGATGACTTTTGTAAAAATCCTGGATATCAACGCGGAATTCGTAAGCAATAACTTTCAACTATGAACTACGCACAAAATACTATCCCTAAAATAGACAAAAATAGTTTTGGTCACATTGAAGCTATAAAGCTATCAAATTATTCTTTTATTCTAAAATCTTCTAATTCAGATTTTATGAATAATTTTGATTCTTTAAAGTATGATTTTTCTCAGATTGATTGGCCAAGTTTTTGGGATCTGGCTATTAGGAACAAGATAAACCTTATCATCTATAAAAATATTATTGATTCAAATCTAAATACACGCCTAGATTGTGTTTCAGAAGCCATCTCAACTTACACCTTATCTCAGCAAAAAAAAGGATTACTGCTAATCTATGAATTAATTAAAGTTATCAACGTTCTTAAAAAATCCTACATAAATGCTATTCCTTACAAAGGCGCAATTTTGTCTCAGATTATTTATGGATCACCTGGATTAAGAGTTTTTGATGACTTAGATATTATTCTTCCATTTATAGATTATTTGAAGCCAAAGGATACTCTTTTAACTATTGGATATGAGTCTCCGTGCTATGAGCTTCTATCACCTGAACAAGAACAAAATTTTCGAGATTATTTTGGTGAGTATGTACTTGTTCGTTCAAAAGAGAGCATTTGCATTGATGTACATCGTTACCTACTAGGGAGCGGTGAGCTGACATTTCCACGAAAAACACCAAACTTTTGGAATCGTCTAGAACCTATTACGATCGCAGGACAGGAAATCCTCACATTATCACCCCACGACCTTCTGCTATATCTATGTATGAATGCACTAAAAGATGACTGGGTAATTCTTCGTTACGCCTGTGACATTTCCGGACTGATTCAAAGTCACCCCAATCTTAACTGGCAAAAACTTCAGGACGAATCTCATAACCTAAAGATCGATCGAATTTTCCACATGAGCTTGCTGATCGTTCACCAACTTCTAGATACGCCTATCCCTAATCGAGTGCTCCAAAGCGCACAGCAAGATTACTGGGCACAGCTCTCAGCGAATTGGATTTATCGAAAATATAGGGGTCAATTAGGTCAATCTAAACCCATCTTTTTTAGTGGGTTTTTATTGAAGCTCATTGCATTGAAGTATGGTCGCGATCGGCTGCTGTACCTTTCAGGAATAGTTACACGGTTTTCAAAGTTAGCGTTCGTCGTAAATTATCGGGACACAAATTTCATCAAACTACCGAGTTCTCTCTCTTTCCTCTATTACATCGTGCGCCCGATCCGCTTCGTTGTAGAACATAAGATGAATTTATTTAAATTACTTCTTAAATAAATTCATTGAATAGGTTTACGAATCCGTAGCTTATTGCCAATAAAATGAGCAAGTATTTCGCTACTCTCACACTCTAAGTTGCATAAAATTTTGACTCTATATTTTAAATTCAAGGAATTAAGCATCATGAAAACTTCAAAAAATGAATCAACTATGGTCTCTTTTTCTTATCTTTCAACTATTTCTAATCATCCATCAACTTATTCCATCATTAAACGTCTAATTGATATTTTAGGCTCAATAATTGGACTCATCTTTCTAGCACTGTTACTCATCCCGATCGCGATCGCCATCCGGATTGATAGTCCTGGTTGTATTTTTTACTCTCAAACTCGTTGTGGGCTTCGGGGTAAACCGTTCAATATATATAAGTTTAGGTCAATGATTCCTAATGCTGAAAGCCAGAAACACATTGTCAAGAACGAATTAAAAGGACTTATTTTTAAAAATTCAAACGATCCAAGAGTTACCCGAATCGGTCGTTTTCTTCGCAAAACTAGTTTGGATGAACTCCCACAATTTTGGAATGTATTCACAGGTGAAATGAGCCTCGTCGGGACACGTCCACCTACATTAGATGAAGTGAAGCAATATTCAGAACATCATTGGTTACGCCTTAATGTAAAGCCTGGCATGACAGGTGAGTGGCAAGTATACGGACGTTCTTCTGTCAAAGACTTTGAAGACGTTGTTCAATTAGACTTAAGCTATCAGAAACGTTGGAGCATTACCTACGATATTTATCTAATTGTTAAGACAATAAAAAAGGTCTTTACTGGATCTAGTGCTTATTAATGATTGATTCAACATCAAAACCGATCGCTCCACCACCTAGCTAGTCGATCGCATCTGCCGAAAATTCATGCACGAATTTGAAACTTTAAAATCTCGAAACCCGATGACCGAAGGTCGGTCGTAGACCATCGAAGCCCTCATCCTAAAATGGGTCGGACTCAAATACGTTTCCGCCCGTCATAAATATGTATTAGGGTCGATCGAACGAGTCCTCAAATTCAGCCTCGCCATTAACTATCGCGACACCGACGTGATCCAATTGCCAAAACCGCTCCACTTCCTCTACTACCTCATCCGTCCTTTCCGAATCATTCGTGACTACCGACAGAATATTTTTAAGTTCCTGGTGAAGTGAGTGGAGTATCGATACATCGCCCAGTATGCCGGACATTCCGCACCATTATTTCGCCTTAATCCACTCCTTGATAAAGTTCAATTGGCTAAAAGCAATCAAGTCAAGTGCCCCTGAAGTCGGCAGCATCGTCGTAACTCAGAATCTTCGAGATTTTGAACAAATTCCCGGTCTCGTCATTCAAAACTGGTTTAAATCATAATGACTGAGTAGGCACGATCGAATAAGTTGAAACTATTCAAAAAACCACCCCGACCTAATGTCAACCGAACTCCAGCAAAAAACGAGTCTTTCGATCGCCGTTACCGACCCTTTATTCCTAGCCCAAACCCTCACCCTTATTCACTCGCCTAGCCCTCTCGCCCTCGCTCAATGGCGATCGCAAATTCCCCATATCAACTGGCAAACTCTGGTTCAGTTAGCCGTTAATCATCGGGTCTTACCCCTGTTGTTTATAGTCCTGAGCGACCATGCGACCGGCCTGATTCCGGCTGACTTGATGAATCAGCTTCGTGATCTTTATAATCACAATGCGTTAAAAACGATCGCGCTTACGGGTGAACTTTTTCGGATTTTAGAGGCTTTAGATGCTCATCAGATTGCGGCGATCGCCTTTAAAGGTCCAGCGCTCTCAATGTTGGCCTACGGATCACTTTCCGCCCGATCGTCTGGTGATCTAGATATTTTAGTTCAGCCCCAAGACTTTCTTAAACCTAAAATAGTTCTGCAATCTCAAGGGTACATTGCTAAACTACTCCCTATTCTGTCTGAGAAACAAGAACAAGAATTCTTCTGGTGGCTGGGAGAATATCTCATGGTTAACGAAGAAAATCATATTCATTTAGATGTCCATGGACGCTGTATTGCAGGCGATGGGTTTGCGTTTTATACCGATCTCAGTCGATTTTGGCAACGGCTAGAACCCGTATCGATCGTCGGTCGATCGATACAAACCCTAAAAAAAGAAGACCTGCTTCTCTATCTTTGCATCAGTGGCATCAAAGATGGCTGGCCGCAGTTGAAAGGCGTTTGTGATCTGTCCGCACTGATTCAACGCAACCGCGATCTTGATTGGGATATGATTTTGCGTGAATCTAGTGATTTAAAGCTCGATCGAATGCTTCGTATTGGCTTGCTTCTGACGCATAAAATCCTAAAGACTCCTCTCAGCAATCGGCTCCTTCAGTTTGCACGCGCCGATGTTCAAGCGATGTGGCTCAGCGATCGAATAATTAAGCGGCTCACAACCCAACAAGACGATTTAAGTAACCCTTCGGGATTTGATAAGTTTCTAATTCGCTTTCTTGGATTAGGCCACTGGAAACCTCAGCTCCAACACTGCTTTTTCTTTGTGAATCGAAGTTGGAGATTGTTGATTATGGTCAATAAATTCGATTACCGTTTCTTTCCGTTACCTCGTAGCCTATACTTTTTATATTACATTCTTCGCCCAATTCGTTTAATCATTAAACATCGAACTAAATTGGTGAATGTAATTTCTCGATAAAGTTTTCCTGACGTTATAGTTATAGTTGAAGAGCCTTCCTATGAATACCCCAGCCCTCCTTACCTCCATGAGTCAAATCCGCGTACGCCCTGAGCAACTCGCCTCAGATCTTGATGGCGAAACAATATTACTCCATATGACTTCTGGCTTATATTATGGACTGAATCCAATCGGAGCAAAAATTTGGGCACTGATCCAAACCCCACGAACACTACAGGATTTACGGGAGAGCTTACTAGCAGAATACGAAGTGACGCCTGAAATTTGCACCGCTGACCTGACCAAATTACTGACCGCACTGCACGACGCCCAGCTCATCGATATTGTATAGATTATATGAAGACTCTCATCACCTTTTTTCGTCTTAATGGGGCAACGAAGCAACTGTTTATATATACGTCTTTCCTACTAATTGTGGTTCGTTTAGGTCTGCGATTTTTGAATTTCGCGCAACTTCAACGGCTGACAGATTGGCTTAGGCAGATGTATTATTCTAATCCGAGGCAATACACTCTCACTGGAATTGTCTGGGCCGTGGATCTGAGTTCAACGTTCACTCCTGGCGGTGCAAAATGTTTGGCACGGGCATTGACGACACAGATTTTAATGCAGCAACAAAACTATATTGGCGAAGTTTGCATTGGCGTAGCAAAGAGCGATCGCGGAAATTTGGAAGCTCATGCTTGGGTGAAATTTCAAGACGAAATCGTCATGGGATGGCTGCCCGATCTGGAACGGTATAAGCTTTTAGGCCAAGGGACATACTGTGCATTCTCACAACTTACTTAAGTCACAATTTGCTTAGAGGAATGCAATGAGTTCGATCGCAGGGGTTTACTACTTTGATCAGCAGCCTGTTTCAACAGGATTACTGGAAACAATGAATTGTGTCATGGCGCATCGATCGCCTGACGGTCGGAGCATTTGGGCCAGCGACAAAGTTGGGCTAGCTCACGGAATGCTTTGGAGTACACCGGAATCACTATGTGAGAAGTTGCCCCTCGTGCGATCGGCCTTCGTGCTCACGTCAGATGCTCGAATTGATAACCGAGACGAGTTGATGGACGTATTGAGAATCGATCGAACCGATCCCAGCAAAATTTCTGATAGTGAATTCATCCTCGCCGCCTATGACAAGTGGGGCGAAGATTGTCCTGAACATTTACTCGGGGACTTTGCTTTTGCCATTTGGGATGAGCCGAAACAGCAATTGTTTTGTGCCCGAGATCCGATGGGTGTAAAGCCCTTTGTATACACACGATCGCAAAAGCTTTTTGCCTTCGCCTCGGAAATTAAGGCACTCTTTTGTTTGACTGAAGTCAGTAGAAATATTAATGAACTCCGCATCGGACAATTGCTGATGCGGGACATTGATGATCCTGAAACTACAGTATACCAAGACATTTGGCGACTCCCCGCCGCCTATTGCCTCACGATCGCCCCTGGAATCTTCCGATTGCGACAATACTGGAAACTCGATTCCGTCACCGAACTCAAACTTGATTCAGACTACGAATATGCCAAAGCTTACCGGGAAATCTTTGAGAAAGCCGTTCGGGTCAGAATGCGAACAGCTTTCCCGATCGGTTCGATGCTCAGTGGCGGCATGGATTCATCTTCGATCGCCTGTGTCGCACGGAATCTTCTCGGTGAAACCTCTCAAACAAAATTGCACACATTTTCGACCCGATTTGAGAGCTTACCCGAAGAACGAAAAAGACTGATTGACGAAACATTCTACGTCGAGAAAGTTCTGGAAACAGGCGGATTTACTCCACACTTTATTGATGGCGACCAACTAAATCCACTGGGTGATTATGATCGCATGTTTCATCATATTGATGAACCTTTTGTTGCACCGAATATTTACTACAATTGGGAATGGTACAAAGTCGCCAATCGCAATCAAGTTCGTATTCTTTTGGATGGGATCGATGGAGATAGTACCGTGTCCCATGGGCAGTTTTATCTTGCTGAATTAATTCATCAAAATCAATGGGTACTTTTTCTCAAAGAAATTCGTCGATACAGTCGCTTAACAGGTCTGTCTACTATGTCCCTTTTGTGGCAATGGGGTATTCAGTCATTGATCCCCGATAGACTGTGGAGAATACTAGATCAGCAGGAAGAACACTGGTGTCCTCGCTGGAAACAGTCGGGTATTCACGCTGACTTTGCTAAGGAATTCAATCTCTCCAAATACTGTCATCACAAGATTACTGATTGCTATCACGACGCCCCCATCCGCAGTGCCCGTGCCCTGCATTGCCTAAGTTTACATTCCGGACTCATTCAGTACGCCTTAGAACTTGCCGACCGGGTATCAGCCGCTTGGCAAGTGGAACTGCGCTATCCCTACTGCGATCGACGGCTGATGGAATTTTGTGTTTCTTTACCCGCCGACCAGAAATTCAAAGGGGGCTGGACGAGACTGATTGCCCGACGAGCTATGCAGGGGCTTTTGCCGGAAGAGATTCGACTGCGACTCAATAAAGCAAATTTAGGCATCAACACCAAGCCAAGTCTGCTTCATCATGAACGTGATCGGATCGAAAATAATCTGTTTCAGATTAACACGTTGCAAAATCGATATATCGATATCCAGAGAGTAACAAGTATTTATCGAAAATTCTGCGACAATCCCCTTCACGAACGGGATGCATTAGCGATTTATGGCATGACTACACTGGGATTATGGCTAGATTCGGATCGTTAAAGACGATCGAGCAATCCACTCGTTCAATCCATATATTTTATGAAATTTTTATAAAGAAAATATAGCCATTGAGTATATTTTCTGAGATTATCATCCTGGGTATCAAACAAATGGAAAGGATTGTTTTATCATAGGCATAGTCCTTTCAACTTAATCTAGAGGAAAATATGCTGACCAAGCAAAACTGGTCTTCTCCAGAGCTAAATTTTTACGGCTCTGTGGAAGACATTACTGAACAGCGATCTGGTTCGGTTACCAAGAACGGCGGTTCGGGTGACACGATTACTATTACGATTGGCGGGAATTCAACCGTCGTGGCGGGTGGTGCCAGTGGTGCAGCAGGTGGATGTTCCTTAGTGAATATCAGTCCTAAGCCCGGTCGCTAATTCAGTCATTTACCTATTCAATGCCGATCACTTTTATTTCCAAGAAAGCCACAATGTCGGTTGAATTGAGATTTAAGTTGATTGAGTGAATAGGATGATAATTTGTAATTGGATAATTTCTGTATTGCAAATCTATTTCTGACTTATGTCCCATTTGAGTTCCTAACAAATTCACAATCATGACAAAACAAACCTGGTCTTCGCCTGCGCTAGTTGATTATGGCACCGCTGCCAAAATTACTCAGCAACGGACAATCGATTTCGGCAAGAACTTCGGCAGTGGTGACTCCATTGTCTTGAACATTGCCGGTGTGACTACCACCGTTAATACTCCGAATGGTGGTTCAATTACGACCACCGTTAACGGAACTTGCAAGAGTTGCCCATAGTGAATGACATACATCTTAAATCCTGCATCGGTAAGTTTTAAGATGTCGTTAGCGTTATTTTCAATCCATCTGGGTAGATTATGAAATCTTCATGGATGGCTTCATTAATCATGTCCAGATGGATTGAAAATATTAAGGCAGATCCAATTATTAAGTTATTAAAACTTCGCCATGTCTGATTTGGCTCCTTCAATTATTGTTAATCATTCTAGCCCTGTGACCTATCATTATTGGGTCTATGGCTTAAGGATTCGATCGAATTTAGAGATTCCAGCACTTCTTCCATACCACTCTATTCATCATCCTGCGCCTGAATTCGGGCAAAATTGTGATGTGATTGTGAATTTTGATGAAACGATCGCCGACTTTGACGCTTACGGCAGTCCCCATCCCTTGTATGTAGACTTGGGCTTGAGCAAAACTGTTTTATTCGATCGGAGTGTTGGCTTATTTATCTTGACGCAGGGTAAGGAAGTTTGGATTCAGCCCAGTGTAGAGAAGAATCTCAATCAAATTCGTTTGTATATTTTAGGGACGGTTCTAACAGTTTTAATGTATCAACGGAGTAGCTTAATTCTCCATGGCAGTGCGGTGGAGATCGGCAATCAAGTGATTGGCGTGATTGCCCCATCGGGGGGGGGGAAATCGTCTACTGCTGCTGCTTTGTTTAGACGTGGACATCGATTACTCTCAGATGATGCGATCGCGATTACGCGTCATCACAATGGGTATTCCGTCAATCCAGGCTATCCCCGTTTAAAAATCTCGGAAATCATGGCAACGCATTTAAACTGCGATGGCCTGGAGATTATCGATCGCCATCCTCTATCCGATGAAGTTAGTTTTGATGCTCGGCCTCAATTTTCCGATCGGGCGCTTCCACTGAAACAGATTTATGTCTTGGGGATCGACGATAACTGTGGGATTATACCGATCTCTGAAAAAGAAGCATTATTCAATATGATGACGAATTCATTGCCCACCATGTGGATGCAGCATCATAATCCAGAACAATTTCAGCAATGTACAGAGTTCATTAAGGTCATTCCATTCTATCAATTGAACCGATCGGAGAATCTAGCAGATATGGATCAACTCATAACCATGCTCGAAGATCATGCACTCGATCAGTTGGCGATGGGGATAAGCTAATCCAATGACTCAGATGCGAAATTTCAAATCCAAATTTCAACAGCTCACTTACATCGGTCCGACGCTAAAACTTGTTTGGGCCGCCGCACCGCGTTGCACGACGGCTTGGGCCATTCTATTGCTATTTCAAGGGCTATTACCGGGCGCAACGGTCTACCTGACGAAGTGGCTCATTGATAATTTGGTCCTAGCAATGCGAGTTGGGCTAAATGCTCAAGGCATTGAACTATTACTCAAACCTGCGATGTTGATGGGTGTGGTTCTGGTCAGTTCTGAACTCGCCCGATCGGCCCTCACCATCCTGCGTACGATCCAATCTGAGTATGTTCAAGACCACATCAGGCGGCTCGTTCATCATAAATCCCTCACCCTTGATCTTGCCTTTCATGAGCAGCCCGAGTTTCACGATCGGCTCTACCAAGCGCGCGACAATGCCAGCACCCGGCCACTGAGTCTACTTGAGAGCACCGGAAGTCTGATTCAAGACAGCATCACACTGGTTACGATCGCTGTTGTTCTCATTCCCTACGGCGTTTGGTTGCCTTTAGTGTTGGTGGTTAGCTCACTGCCAGCTTTTGCGTTTCTGGTCAAGTTCAATCGCCAGTATCATCGCTGGTGGGAACGCACCACGCCGCTAAGACGACAAGCGGAATATCATGATTTTTTGATCACTCAGAGCTACACTGCCGCAGAAGTTCGATTGTTTAATCTGGGTGATTATCTTCAGGGCATTTATTACACCTTGCGGCATCAGTTGCGCAGTGAAAATATCCGAATGATCCGCAACCAAAGCCTCGCTCAACTCGGTGGCGGCATTATTGGACTAGCGATCGTCGCGGCTGTATTAGTCTGGATGCTATCTCAGGCGCTTCGAGGCATTTTCACCCTAGGCGACATTGCGTTGTTCTATCAAGCCTTCAATCGCGGACAGTCGCTCGCTCGCTCGGTGCTCGGACAAGTTAGCCAAATTTATGGCAACACGTTATTTTTAGGAAATCTATTTGAATTTCTAAACTTAGCACCGACCATTATCGCCCCGAAAATCATCGCCCCAGCCCAGCCCAAAATCCCCCAAGCGCCCACCTCTGAAATCCGATTTCGCGACGTGAGTTTCCGCTACTTAGGCAGCGATCGCTGGATTTTCAAAGATTTTAATCTCACCATTCCGGCGGGAAAAGTAATTGCGATCGTCGGTGAAAATGGTGCGGGAAAAAGCACGCTTATCAAATTACTCTGTCGATTTTATGACCCCGAATCCGGCAGCATCGAACTAGACGGCGTAGACATTCGCAGCTTCTCGCCCGAGCATTGGCGCAACTTGCTCACAGTAATGTTCCAGTTTCCCGTCACCTACCAAAAAACCGTCGCCGAAAATATTGCGATCGGCGATGTCTACAGCCAGCCGTCCCCCGAAGCCATCCGCAAGGCCCTCGCTGACGCAGGCGCAACCGATATCATCAATAGATTGCCCAAAAAAGAACAGACTCAACTCGGTAAATGGTTCGCAGAAGGCACCGATCTTAGCGGTGGAGAATGGCAGCGCATTGCTTTAGCACGGGCCTTTCTGCGGCAGGCTCCGGTGCTGATTTTGGATGAACCCACCAGCTTCATGGATTCCTGGGCCGAGCACGACTGGCTAGAGCGATTCCGCTCCATGGCCAATCATCGAACGGCGATCGTTATTACCCATCGATTTACGCTGGCCATGCGGGCGGATATTATTTATGTGATGCAGGAAGGAAAAATGGTAGAATCTGGGGACCATAACTCTCTTCTCGCCCAAAACACCCTCTATTCTGCTTCTTGGCTGGCCCAAACTCAAGCTACGCAGCCATTGGTGCCTGTGGGCGCGTAGAGCTTGGATCTTATGCTTATGATTATTTCTACACTCAGCTTATTCAACAGTCCGGACAGATTTTAGAGGATTCAAGCTCTGAGAGCGCCGTAATCTAGGAGCTTCTCGTAGTTTGGGTTTAATTTAATCAATGTTGGGTCCAAGCTAAACTGCTCCATAAATAACTCGAATAAGTGCTCATTTAGGGCACGTCGTTTAAAGGATTCAATCGAAAAAGACATCACATCGGGCATCGGTTGA
>ENA-OBIO01000607-OBIO01000607.1-metagenomes-genome-assembly--contig:-NODE-607-length-17626-cov-3.80007_pt1 | contig 17626 bp, 13 predicted proteins | sample MGYA00153383_OBIO01 | MGnify analysis MGYA00153383 | reverse complement strand
AATCTGCGCCGTAACCGACGTTCTCAAACCAGCGATACATCGCGGTCATTTCCGCCCCAGCTTGCTGCTCGAATGCTGCAAATGGAATTTGTTGGTAGGCGACATTTTTGCCTAAAACGCGGGTAAATGCTGCGGCAACTTCTGGCATCGTCATCTCCCCGCTGGCGACTTCGATTTCGCGATTGGCAAAATCTGTGAACCGAGCGAATACCTCGGACACCATTTCGCCATAATCTTCTTCGGATAGTTGTTGCAATTTGGTATCGGGACTGAGTGGTTGGGATAGCGTTCCGGTTTCAACCATCGATCGCATCCCGTTATAGTTGTAAAAGAAGAACACCGGACGCAAAATTGTATATGGTAAGCCGCTGGCGCGGACATATTCTTCGATTTGAAACTTGCTATCAAAATGTGGTACGCCAGTTTTGCGTTCCGCACTTCCCACCGAACTATAGACAAAATGCCCAATCCCCAACGCTTTGGCAACGTCTACAATCGCTTTGCCCTCACGGATTTCGGCTTCGATGCCATCATTGAGTCCCTGCATCGAAAAAACGCCATAAACACCTTGCAAAGCGTGTTCGAGTGATGCCTGCTGGTCGAGATCGCCGACGAAGAGTTCGGCACCCAATCGGTGGAGTGATTGAGCTGCGGGTGTGTGTTTGTCCCGCACTAAGGCACGAACCTGGAAGTTCCCGCGTTTTAACAGATGATGAGCCACTGCGCCACCTTGATGTCCAGTTGCGCCAGTCACAAGAATTGTGCGATTTGAATTTGCCATTTTATTTTCTGTGGTTGTTAGTGACGAATGCTTGATGTGTAAGTTGAAGCGATCTAATTAGCTCAGAATTTGTTCGAGTTCGATCTTAAACTAAATTTGTGAGGATTTCGTGAGGAAAAAATATTTTATTTATTGCTTTACAGCATATATTTATTAAGTGTATTGCAGCTTAAATTACTATATTTAGTCAGTCTTTTGAATAAAAAATCTGCAATCTTATAGAGGCAAATTTAGAGTTTTTATCACAATATCATTCAATAGATATAGATGCTAACAAGATCGCAAAAAAGCTCTCATTATAATGAGAGCTTTTCTTAAAACATGATTTGAAATGATCTAGCTCCGATTCTCCAGGAGAGAGGCTAATTCTATGTTGGTGTTGATGTTAGTTTACTGTCAAGTGGTAGTCTACCGCTAAAGGGTGCCTGAAAAGTTAGATTTAATCCGCTCAATTGGAGATCTTCCAAGCGTACGGGTAACAAAACTGACTTTTCAAACAACCTCTTAGAACAAGTTCGGATTGAAATTACATTACAAGCCATCAGTGCGGTGAATAGATTCAATTAACTCCTCTACTTCTTCTTCATCAAAGCATTGCTGAATCTGAGCATTAAACCACTTTAATTCATCGCCTTCTGGATCTTGAATATGGTAGACTAACAGTGTACCTGCCACACGAGCCAAAGTAACAGGTGTTGAAGAAACGTGGCTGAGTAAATCCCGCGCGTTTTGGTACAGTTGCTCGACGGATGCTAAGTCTAGGGGATGTTCTAACTGAGTAGAGAGTTGAAGCAAGCTCTCTTGAATGGAAGGTTCTTCGTTAGTTGAGAGAGGATTAATCATACTATTATTTTACGGTATGGTTCTGGAGTGTCATCATAAATTGTGTTTAAAGTGTTACTTGAAGAGACTGCCTTAACAAGTCAACCGAGCGAGCGCGGTGACGAGCGCTAGAGCCTCATGCCCTACTTACCGATCCTAGTCTAAAATATGAAATTTCTCGCCGAGCGAGCGCGTAAACCGATCGATCGGCTGTAAAAATTGGCTAAATCCGATCGCTTTGCCCTGTGGCACGGGATTGTGGACGCGATCGTGATGGCGGATGGTATGGCTGCCAATAAGCAGTTCCGCAATGATGTAGTTTACCACCCGATCGAGATCGAATTAGGCATCGTTTTGAGCAGGGTTTTACTAGGTCGAGCGCGACTGAGAAGATCGGGATTCGTCACCATTTCTTCAAGGTGATAACGTTCGAGCGCGTCATTCTCCAGGCTTCGCCACCGAACGCCTGGAGAATGAAAATCGTCTTTTGAGGGAAAAGTTCGTGAATGGCATTTATCTAGTCGGGAACGGTCAAATTGGAGGGATATAGAGTACCTTGACGAGCGCGATTATGCCCACTACTATTACCGCGACTGCGAATATTTTGCCCTTGTAATTCTCGATCGTACAAGATATTAGATAACTTGCTTTTGAAGGTTTAGCTTATCGAGAATTTTCCTCATTTCGGGCTGTTGCCAGTCGGCTACTTGACGATTCAAACTCAGAAATTCGAGTTCAAGCAAAAGCCATGCTCGATCGAGAGCAATGGACTATTCACAAGCTTGATATTGATTAACATGCTTTTGGGAGCATAAATTACTTACCCAAAATCTCATCACGACCGAGCATCATAAGTGATGTATGGTCATCGATCGTTATTGGCGACATATTCGCATCAAAATATGAGTAGCATAACCACCCGCACGACGATCGCTTTACCTGCGGCGTTACTAGCAGCCACAGATCGAGCCGTTACCGATGGTAAAGCTAAGAGCCGCAATGACTTAATCGCTAGAGCGATTCAACGAGAACTGGCACTGATGCGACGGACAGAGATCGATGCCGATCTCGTACAGATGGGGAGAGATCCTGAGTATCAAGCTGAAGTGCTCCAAATGGAAGCAGAGTTTGCGGTCGCCCAATGCGAAGCACTACAAACTGTTGAGACACAAACATGAAACGCGGCGATATTTACAGCCGGAAGTACTGTGTAATGCCATACCAGCGCACTTTGACCACCGAAATCGCGGGTGTGCGACGGAGATGTCTACATTTCCAACAATCCCTATAACGGTGGTACTCATTTACCCGACATTACCGCGACTCGCGCCAATTTTTATCGCTGGGTCGATCGCACCAGCATTCTACGTGGCTTCGCGGGGACATCATGCCGATATTGGCGGGATTACACCTGGTTCAATGCCACCCCATAGCACTCACATCGAGCAACGCCCGATTGCGGGATTGCTATATTAATTAGTCCTAGAGAAGATCGATGCCCACCTTCAACGCAGGATTATTTTCCCATCGATCCCCCACATGGGCATAAATCGCCGTAGTGCGCGGATCGGCATGGCCCAACAAATCCTGCACCTGTCGCAATGAAGCCCCATTCCGCAGGGCTAATGTCCCCGCTGTGTGCCGCAAACTGTGAGCTGAAAGCGTTCTCCCTTCCATATATTTGAGATTAGCCGCTTGGAGATACTTATCCACCACCTGTCGAATCCCCCGCCGCGATAACCGCTCCCCGCGTCCGTAATTACTGAGATTGATTAAGAGCGGACTATCCACCATACTGTCATATCCACTCCCCCGCAGCGCGGTTAAATACGCTGCCATTATTTGTGCCAACTGGGGAGTCAACGGTACCACCCGCATGTGTCGCTTACTACTAACTTTCAGCCCTACCCGCTCGCCCTGACGCACCACGTCGCCAATATTGAGCCGATGCATCTCTACTGTGCGTGTCCCTTCGAGAGTCATCACTCCGAGCAATAATTTATCCCGCCATGTTTGCAAAGGGGTGCGAGTCTCGATCGATCTGAGCAGCACAGTCGCTTCTGCCTGTTCTAGATAAGTAATCCTTGCCGCTGGATCGATCGATTCTGTGGGCGGTTTGACACCCCAGGCTGGGTTCCCCCCCATCAACCCGTATTCTACCGCCGCATCATACAACCGACTCACTGCTGTCAATTTAATCGCGATCGTTTTGGGTTTATACCCCCGCTGCTCCACTAACCACCACCGATAGATCTTGATTGTCTCTCGCGTTGCTGCACGCGGATCGAGCGTGCTATCCCGACACCATTCTAAATACTGTTTTACCTGCGTCCAGTAAGTGACGATCGTATCTCCACTGGCACCACCGTTGGCAACATCAAATTGTAAAAAGTTGGTGAAGACTCCAATCAATGCGTCGCAGTCGAAATCGACTGCTGTTGTCTGTTGCTCGGTGGTAGTGACCATCTGCACATATTGTATCGTTCTCAACCATTGTATAAAACATCTTCTATTTGTGTCATGCTCTGCAACAAAACCTCAACTTCACTCGCTTCGCACGAGGCATGTCTAATTTTACCTAGGTACGGGAGTAACTGCTTTACCTCAACGTATAAACATAGACACTTTTAATATACATGTTTAATTTAAATATATATTTAAATTAAACATGCTTATATTTAAAATTTGTTGGCGATCGCCAATAACTAGTCTGCTATTGGCGATCGCCAACAAGAGAACCAATAAGTAGAACAACCCTCAATCGCCGGAATGAATTTCCGGGCAAAAGTTAGTAATGCTCGAAACGATCGCGCAATTTAATTGAGGTACTTATAAATACACTTATCGGTACCTCAATTCAATTGCGCCTCCACTGGGATCTCAGCCGCTACCAGACAAAAGCTGTCTGGTAGCGGCTGATGAAATCGATGGATCTCCAGGGATCTCACTCCGGTATTCGAGCGAAGTTTTTTAGAGACCGACAGCTATTAGTAACAGATTGGATTCGATTTTCACCCTTGGTGGGTGCGATCGCGCTGGATAATTGACTGGAGTTTAAAGCATCAGCAGGGAGATCGGGCTGATGCCGCTCGTGGTTGCTGCTATTGAAGTTGGAAAGATAAGGATGTGATAATGTATCTTTTCACACTCTTAATTTTAAATACTCGAACCCCCTGATGACACCCACGATTTCCCTCACATCACATCAGCTAGAGGAAAATATTTCCCCATCAGTCGCCATCTTAAATTGTCTAATCGATCGATGGTTGCCTCAATTTTATTGATGGTTGCTGCAATAATTTTCCCAGGTTCAATCGTTGACCTTTGGTCTACCGGAGGTAATAAAGCTATTGGCTCTTCCACGGAAGACGCTACTAGCTCGGCGATCGGTTGCAGCCATTGCAATTCCACTTCGTCAACAATTTTGGACATCTCTGCGGTGATTTGACTAGCTACTTCATCATCAGATTCAATATGGCGATCTTCTACATCTCCATTCATCAGCTCATCCAGATATTCCTCGACTGTCATCCCTTTTAGTCGAGCCTGAATTTTGGCACGCGCGAGAATCCGCTTTGGGAGTTTTAAGGATTGTTTTTGCTCATAAAGTGGATCTATCGCTTTCTCGATTGCGCTAGCTGTGATTTTTTCGGATTCGCTATTGGCAATTAAGTTGCTCCATATTTGCTCTAAGATGGGATGGTCTTGGTAGTAACCTGTTGCTAGCTTTTTTGCTTTGGTGAGTACTGACGCTTGAGAGTAATTTTTGGGCAGGATCTCAAATCCAGAATTAGCTAGGTACATCGCTGTAGCAGCGGCTTCGATATAGCTATTAGCTTGCCAGACTGTTAGTTTGAGCTTTTGTCTACAAAACTGAGCAAAGGTTTTTAGCTTGTCTTGGCAGTATTTGTATGCGGATTCGTTACGGATTTTTTCGAGGATTAGTCCGAATTTGATGTAGGCGTATTGGGAGGCTGCTAGCTCTCGGTTGCTATCGCTCCAGCCGTCAATATCTTTGAAGTTGAGATCGAATAAGTCTGTTTTCCATTCGGCGATCAGATGCGTCAGGTGGCTCTCGATCGATATTTCGTAAGTTTGTTCCATTGCTCTTGTTGTCTCCGATGCTGATGTTTGACTCGTTTGCGTATGTCTTGGCTTTCCAAGCAAGGGCAAACTGAGGGGGTAAATATTTATCCCCTAATTAGTGATGACTATTGCGATCGCGGTCGCTTTTCGACTCACAATTAATAATGAGGTTTAATTGGAGGTTGGCGACTTCTCTACTATAACATAGCCACTCAAATTTGCGCGATAAATTGTGCTAATTTGCGCTAAAAACTATAATTGAAGAAGCCACAATAGGCGTGTGAGCAATGGCGGTAAGCGATTGAAGGAATTAATTAGGCAACGTGGGTTCCGGCTTGGGGCTGTAACTGAGGCGATCGAGGTTGCTCCCTCGACGATGGATAGATGGACTGATAACGCGCCGATCGGTAAGTTGGTAAAGCTATCAAAGTTCACGGGTATTCCTCTCATGGATGTCATTAACTGTCTTGTGATTGAAGATGATTCAGGGGCAAATTCTCTCGACGAGAGCAGCAACACGAATGGCTCGATCGCAGGTGGCTAAGAAATTAGTCCCTATGAGCCTCACAATTAAGGTAGATGTTTAACTGGAGAGTGGCGATTTCACTACTATAGCATAGAGAGAGAAATTTATCTCATTATAGAGGTTAATTTATCTCAATACGATATGATTGAAGTAGCCAGAATAGGCTCATGAGCAATGGAGGCAAGCGATTGAACGAATTAATTAGAAGACGTGGGTTTCGGCTTGCGGCTGTAGCGTCGGCGATCGATGTCGATCGTCAGACTATCTCTAGATGGACTGATAATGCACCGATCGGCAAGTTGTTTGGAATATCAGAATTTACGTCTATTCCTATTACAGAGGTAATCGAATGCTTCAAGCCAGAGCCGAATTTGGGGGCAAATACTTTCGACAAGAGCTACGCTCACGAGTCCGTTGGCGTAACCTCTCCCCTGGAGAATCGACCTTGAACTTAGATGGTGGTTTGGTCGAGTTCCCCGACCAGCAGCATTGCCCACCCTACAGCATTAATTTGTTTTACAGCTACTGATTGATATTTTAAATTCGTATATAAAAAACGAATATACATTTATATTAATTAAACTATTAATTAATATAAGTATGTTTTATGATGTAGGGAATAATCGGTTGTTTTGTAGTCTCGATCGTGCAGGGCAATACCATCGATAATCTCGGCACAGAGACGGGAAGCCGTGTTGATATATCTGAAAGTCATGATTCTCTATCGCGTTCGTTACGGCGCAATTACTGCGGCTTTGGATGCCACTAATGGGGATACAAAGCAGGGTAAATCTGCCCCCTAACCCCCAAGTCTGGGGGAACCGGAGTGGAAAGTCCCCCAGACTTGGGGGATTTAGGGGGCGATGCTCTAGATTGGGTAAATCTGCCCCCTAGCCCCCAAGTCTGGGGGAACCGGAATGGAAAGTCCCCCAAACTTGGGGGATTTAGGGGGCTTAACAGATCTGATAGAATTACAAAGGGGAATTTACGATCCGCGATGCGAACGATGACAACAAATTTACTTTTTCACCGTCGCACACTTGGGAAAGCGATCGAATGTTATGATTTCCCCGATAATCTATTGACTTTACAGGCGCGGATTTTACAGTGGTTAGAGCCACTGAGATCGGGTGTATTGGATGAGGTAAAGGAAGTCTCTCTACATGGGCAATTTTTGGGTGATATTTTTGGACGGGTATTAGGTTATCGATCGATTATCGACGGTGGTGGGAAGAGTTGGGAAATTCACGCCGAGCAATCTATATCTGATGGTGGAGGTACGTCTGATGCAGCGATTGGTTTATTTACGGCGGTAAGTGGTAAGTCGGGTAAGCAAAAATTAGCTGGGAAAATTATTGCGCCGATCGAATTAAAAGGTGCTAAAAATGATTTGGATCGTCCCGCGCCAGGGCGAAAGGAATCGGCGGTAGATCAGGGGTGGCGATATGCTAACTATACACCAGATTGTAAGTGGGTAATTGTATCTAATTATCGAGAGATTCGGTTGTATAATCTCAGTAAAACTCCGGCTTATTACGAGCAGTTTTATTTAAGTGATTTGGCAGAGGTAGAGCAGTTTAAACAGTTTTATTTTCTGCTGTGTCGAGATAACTTTATTCCTGCTGTTGCTGGCTCTGTTTCGGCGATTGATGCTCTCTTGTCTGCATCAAATCAAGCAGAGGAAGAAATTACCGATCGACTATATCGAGAATATAAACATGTCCGGCTCGAACTCACTCAACATTTTTCTAATTCCGATCCTAACGTTGAGGTAGAAATTGCGATCGAGAAAGCTCAAAAAACACTCGATCGGATCTTATTTATTACCTTCTGTGAGGATCGGGGTTTATTACCAGCTAGAACGATCGAACAAGCTCACGACCATCGAGATCCCTACCATCCAGAGCGGCAGATTTGGGATAATTATCAGTCGATATTTCGTTCTGTTGATAAGGGGAATGATGCGCTAAAAATACCTAGCTATAATGGCGGACTATTTAAGCTCGACCCGATTTTAGATAAAAAATTAAGAGTTAGTGATGCTCTTTGTACTCAACTCAAAAATCTAGCTCGGTTTGACTTTGAAACCGAAGTATCGGTAAATATTTTAGGGCATATATTCGAGCAGTCGATTACCGATTTAGAAGAATTACGCGCCACTGCTGCGGGGGAAAAGTTTGATGTTAGTAAAGGTAAACGCAAAACCCAAGGCGTTTATTATACTCCCGCCTATATTACCCAATATATCGTTGATGTGGCTTTAGGCGGTTATCTCCGTCGTCAGGAAGCAGCTTTACGAATTGAATACTCGCTCACTTCTCCTGATGGAGAGGCTACGCCAACGGCTCCGCTGAGTGAGCGATTAACTAAGAAAAGACAGCAAATAGAGGTCAAATTTTGGGAAGCATATCGAGCAATCATCGTCCAAACTCGCGTCATCGATCCTGCTTGTGGTTCTGGTGCATTTCTAATTGCAGCTTTTGAATATCTCAGTCGTGAATATGAGCGGGTAAATACTGCCCTCGCTGAGTTAAAATCGGGTCAACGAAGTGTTTTCGATCTAAATAAAACGATCTTAAATAATAACCTCTATGGTGTCGATCTCTCGCCAGAATCGGTAGAAATTACTAAATTATCGCTGTGGCTGAAAACAGCCGAGCGTGGTAAACCACTGACGGATCTAAATAATAATATTAAAGCAGGTAATTCGATCGTTAACGATCCTAGTATCGATGCTCGTGCTTTTAATTGGGAAGCCGCATTTCCAGATATTTTCGCCGCTGGTGGCTTCGATGTTGTCTTAGGCAATCCGCCCTACGTTCGCCAAGAATTATTAACTCCGATTAAACCCTATCTGCAACAACATTATCAATCTTACGATGGTGTAGCCGATCTTTACACTTATTTTTATGAACGGGGAATTCAATTACTTAAACCCGATGGGGTGATGTCCTATATCGTCACGAATAAATGGTTTAAGGCTGGCTATGGTGAGAATTTACGCCGCTTTTTTGTCGAGCATACTATCTTCGAGCAAATCGTCGATTTTGGTCATGCACCCATTTTTCAAGATGCAGATACTTTTCCCTGTATTGTATCAGTACGAAAACCACTAACTCCGCTGTCAATTGTTAACTGTAAACTGTCAACTAATTTACAGATTTTAATCTGTTCGGTTCCGCGTGAAAAATTAGTAGATATTAATCTCGCTCAATATGTTCAATCGGAGGGTTTTCATGTACCCGCAGCAAGATTTACTAGCGATGCTTGGAGTCTAGAGCATCCTGACGTAGAGACGCTGATGCAGAAGATTAAAGCCGTTGGCGTACCCCTAAAAGAGTTTGTTGGTGTGAAACCATATTACGGGATTAAAACGGGGTTTAACGAGGCTTTTTTGATTGATAATGCAACTCGCGATCGCATCGTCCAAGCAGATCCAAAATCAGCAGAAATTATCAAACCCTATCTACGCGGACAAGATGTTAAACGTTGGCATTCTGAATGGCAAAATATCTGGATGATCGTTACTACTAGTAGCATCGATATTGATGATTATTTAGGTGTAAAACAACATCTTGAGCAATACAGAACTCAGCTAGAAAAACGAGCTGGTTCTCAGCAATGGTGGCAATTACAAGGTAGACCTGGATATTTAGAATTATTAGAGCAGCCGAAAATTATCTATCAAGTTATTCAATTTCATCCACAATATACGTTGGATATATTAAGCGCGTATGAGAATGATAAAACTTATTTTTTACCGTCTTCAGATTTATGTTTGTTAGGATATCTTAACTCTCCTCTTTTTTGGTGGTACAGTTGGCGATACTTCCCGCACATGAAAGATGATGCACTAAATCCTGCTGGATATTTAATGGGAGATTTACCGATTGCCCTACCGGATGATAAACTACGGGCAGAAGTAGAAGCGATCGCGAGTAGATCGATCGAACTTACCAAATCGAATCAGAGTAGTTACCGCGATATTTATGACTGGCTGCAACTAGAACATCAGATCGAGAAACTCGGACGCAAACTAGAAGACTTTAGTAGTTTGAGTTTAGAAGAATTTGTCCAAGAAATCAAAAAAAGAAAGTCTAAAGACGATCGGGCTTTAACCCCACAATCTCTAAAAGAAATCAAAGCAGCCTATCAAGAATACGCACCTCAAATTCAGACAAGAAAAGCGGAAATATTGCAACTAGAACATCAATTATCAGACTTAGTAAATCGAGCCTATCAACTCACCCCAGCAGAAATCGAATTGATGTGGCGTACAGCACCGCCGAGAATGCCGATAACTCGTAACTATGCTCCCTAGAGTAAATGCCCCCTAACCCCCAAGTTTGGGGGAACCGGATGGAAAGTCCCCCAGACTTGGGGGATTTAGGGGGCGATTCTCGCCTGCTCTCTAGGGGGCATTTACCCAGGGGGGCTAGGGGCGGATATCAATTACTCGACAAGTCCTCTGGTGCGAATATGATATCTTCGTATATTTGGTCGATCGATACGCTCAGATTCACGCTTTTGAATTCTACCAATTCCCCATCTGTATAAGTAGTAAGCTCCCATCTACCGCGCTCGGTTGGTTGATACACTTCCAAGCACATCTCCGTGGTGCTGACTAAGACATATTCTTGTAAACTGGTAGAGCGACGATATCGTCTAAACTTGTTGCCTCGGTCGTAAGCTTCGGTACTAGGTGAGAGAATTTCGATAATTAGGCAAGGATGACTAATAGACTGACTGGCATTGCGGTCGCGATCGTCACAAGTCACGCTAACATCAGGGTATGAGTAAGAATTGGCGGCTAAGGTTTGAACTTTAGCATCGCTGGTGAGTACCTGACAGCCGCTACCTCGTAAATGATTTTTGAGTATAGTAATAAAATTCGCCGCAATCTTACTATGATTGATGGTGCCACCAGTCATGGCATAAACTTCACCGTCAACATATTCATAGCGGATTTCTTGTTGCTCTTCCCAGGCGAGGTATTCAGCGGGAGTAAAGCGTGGTTGCTGTTCTCTGAGGGCAATCATTTTTAAAAACCATCATTTCAGGTGGGTAGAACAATTTTACCACGAGCGACTATTCCGACATGACTCGTTGGCGTAGCCTACCGGAGTAATCAATCTACATTTTCTGTCACCCCCTGGGGATGGTACCCAGCACTAATTTATTCTCTACCTATATATATTTTAAATACATATATAAATAATAAGCACGTTTATAGAATTAATGAGTGTTAATAACATTTGCATATATACAGATCGAATTGCAATACAAAATAGAATAAGCTCCATAGGGTAATATTTAATTAACGAGATTTCGCTAAACCACCTCCCCCCAATTTCCGACATTGAGTTTACTCACCACCATTGCGGCAACGCCCCTATCCCTGCAAGATCTCGCTACTCGGGATTTACTGAGCGAACTCATCGCCGACAGACGATCGGCCAATACGCGGCGGACGTATACTAAGGCATTGGTAGACTTTTTCATGCAGGTAGCGAATGCACCACCGACACCTGCACTAGTCGGGGAATTTTTGGCACTCGATCGATATCAGGCGATGACGCTGGTATTGAAGTATCGGCGGATGTTGAGCGATCGAGGATTGGCTCCATCGACGATTAATACCCGACTGGCGGCGATCAAGAGCTTGGTGGGTTATGCGCGGAAGGTGGGAGAGTGTCACTACGATCTGGCGGATGTGGAAGGGGTGCGGGTGGTGACTTATCGGGATACTTCGGGGGTGAATCCGACGGAATATCAGGGGATGATCGGGGTATTCGATCGCCAGACACTCAAAGGGGGGCGGGATTATGCCATCCTCCGGTTATTGTGGGATAACGCGCTCCGACGGGCGGAATTGTGTCAGGCGAATGTCAAGGATTTCGATCCGATTGGGGGTAAGTTGTGGATTATTGGCAAGGGGAAAGTCCAACGTGAAGCGATCGATCTGAGCCGTCAGTCGGTACAGGCAATTCAAGCGTGGTTGGCATTGCGGGGGAAATGTAAGCAGAGCGAACCGTTATTTTGTACACTCGATCGCGCGACGAAGGGACACCGATTGAGCGGGAATGCGATCTATAGTCTCGTCAGAGAGACGGGAACCCGTGCTGGAATCTACAAAGTGATGAGTCCCCACCGCGTCCGTCACAGTGCGATTACAGCAGCACTGGATGCGACGAATGGGGATACGCGGCGGGTGCAGAAGTTGAGCCGTCATGCGGATTTGAATACTTTGACTCGATACGACGACAATCGGCGACATCATCAAGGCGAAGTTACCAAGATTTTGGCGGAGTTGGTTTAGACAGTTGACAGCTTGCACTGTTGGCGTTAGTTGCCCTTGGCAATGCGAAGCCTTTCGCGGAGGATCGTAGAGAAGTGTTGACAGCGGCTTGCTCTTGCAGTAGGCTTTGCCGTTCGCGGAGCTAATCTGCATTTGACTTAACTCCAAACAACAGCACAGTTGACACCAGCGCACAACAGGCTGAAAATTCAAAGGCAACTGTAGCCCCAGCATTTTCATAGAACCAACCAAAAATAATCGACGCAGGTAGTAACATTATGCCGCTGGCGAGATTAAACCAGCCATAAGCAGTTCCCACCATTGCTGAGGGTGCTAAATCTGCTACCAACGCCTTTTCGACTCCCTCTGTCGCTGCTAGAAACAAACCATAAAAGGCAAACAAACCAAACAGTAAGACTGGGTTTCCAGGTGGCAAAAAGCCCAAGCATAAGTAGAATAATCCATAAGCTAACCAGCCAGCCGCAATCGATCGAATTCGCCCAAACCTGTCGGATAATGCTGATAACGGGGTGCCAAATAACATCGCAATCGCTGAAATAGTCGCCCAAGCTAGTGGTACTTGAGCTTCTGGTAAACCCAATTCCCGAGCGCGGAGCAATAAGAACATATTGGAAGAGTTACCCAAACTGAAGACTACTACAGCTAAGAGATAGCGTTTAAAATTGGTTGGCAACCCCTGGAGATTCCAGCTAAAATTACTCTTGCGAGTAGTAGTTAGCGCATTTTTAGGTTCCCTAATCAGTAGTGACATCGCCAGACAGAGGATCGCTGGGACGATCGAAATGACAAATAGATCCCGAACTTTAAATCCTCCACCCAGCAATACCGCCGCTAAAATTGGCCCCAGTACCGCGCCAGCATTGTCCATCGATCGATGTAATCCAAAAGCTAAACCACGACGCTCTGGTGGGACGCTGGCAGCCAGTAGCGCGTCGCGGGGCGAACTCCGTAAGCCTTTACCGATTCGATCGAGTATCCGAATCCCCAGCACTCCTACCCAGCTAGTCGCAATCGATATCAGTGGGCGACTAAATCCTGCTAAACCATAACCCCAGACGATCCAAGGCTTAGTATGGTTAGTTTTATCTACCAGCACCCCCGATACTAGCTTCAAAATACTGCTAGTAGCTTCAGCAATCCCCTCTATTATCCCCAAAGCTTTCGGCCCAGACATCAAGACAGATGATAGATACAGGGGGATGAGCGGATACAACAGATCGCTGGCAGTATCATTGAGTAAACTGATTACACCAATCAGCCAAACATTGGGCGGTAGTCGCCGGAGCGCGGTGAGCAAAATTTAGACCTCATCATTTGACTTGAATTGTAGCTCTAGTCAGGGTCAACCTCTACAATAGCCTTAGTATAAAACCAAGTTCCTAAATCTAGCATCCAATCTCATGGCTCAAGCAAAACCTTATCAACCGCTGGCTTTGAGGCTGCTACACGGATCGATCGCCGCTCTGATTATTTTAGCGATCTTTACTGGTGTTGCCATCTACAACATCTATGATGGGCGGATTGGACATTTGCCGATTCCGGCTATTCCCAGAATCATGGGCATCCACAAGCTGTTTGGACGAGCCTTTTTGTTAGTGATGCCATTCTTTGCCCTGTATAGCTTTTATCCAGGTCGCCGCAGATTGGTACAAGCTGATTCGGTATCACAATTAGCTGGAGTTGGTAAGCCGATTTGGTGGTACAGTTTGCACCGGATTGTCAATACACTTTTATTGCTGGCAGCTACTTTCGCACTAGTTTCAGGTCGAGAGATGGAGGAGGGCTGGCTGAAGCAGGGCGAATTAGGTCACTTGTGGTACACGCTACACCTGTCATCCTGGGTGATGATGTTTGGATGTCTGGCAGTTCATTTACTTATGTCCGCGAGGATTGGTAGCGTTCCACTGTTGCTATCGATGGTAGATCTTAAATACCGTTTTAGCGATCGTCCATCCTTACTACTTCAAAATCTGCGACTTTGGTTTGCTCCTGCACAGGCTGTAGCTTCGATAAAAAATCACATTTCAGCAAGTAATATTATTCTATTAGTTGCAGAAGTAGTGGTCGCGATTGGTACAGTATTTGCTTGGATATCACTCATTCCACATCGGATCGGCTAATTTAGTCATTGCTCATGATACCAGATAGTGACGATCGGCATTGCTGAATTTAGGGATGATTCACCCGATCGGTGTTAGGTTAATTAAGAGACTCGTTAGCGATCGCATCTCTAGCGAGTACTTGCCTAATTTAATTTATTCGATCTCTTCTCGATTCAAAAATAAACAATCTAGTATTTTTTCAGAGGTTAAATCTGATGACATCCCCCACACCGCTTCACGGTACAGAATTAATTGATTGTGCCAAAGCAAATGCAAATCAAGGCATGGAAGTAGCCGCCAATCAATGTGGCTATAATGGCGATATAGTTACTTTCGAGCGAGAATTACAAGCAGCAGCTCACCAGATGGGCATCAAACTTCATGGTTTCCAAGATTTGATGAAAACTCCCGAAACTTTACAACCGTCAGGGATTGAAATCGCGCCTGATACTGCTACAGAGCTTTGACAGTTGACAGTTGACAGTTGACAGTTGACAGCGGCTTGCGCTCCTTGGCTTTTGCCTTTCGCGTAGCGGATCGAGAGAGGGTTGTGGGGCTTTAAGCCGCTGTGCGGTAACAGTTGACAGCAGGGGCGTAATTACACCTTTTGCGCCCTTGCTGTCATCATGACATTTGAGCGATCGGAATAGGCGATTTCGCCTTTTGCTACTTGCCGCAGAGATCGCTACAAATCTCGATGCTGGCAAATAGCCGACTTTCGATGCCCGATTAGCTATTGACTAATGCCATTCCGCGCCGATATAGTTCTTGAGCGTAGTCAGTCCAAGCCCCCTGTCCCCAGTACCGAAAACAACTAGTTTGCACCAACAAATTGTAAAGCAAAGCTGCCTGATAATCCGATCGATTGGTGGCAGTGGGATCGGCGGCGACAAGTGCATCAAACTTTTGATGAAATAGTGCGCTGAGTTGATACATTGGAGCCAGGACATTATCATATCCCTGTACCCAGCTCAGATTATTAGTCCAAGATGCACCATCCATATGGAATTGATGGTCGGTTTTTTTCAGTGCTTCGATCGCGTTTTCTACTGATGCTGTATCGGCTTGTGCTGGATTGACTAGTTGCCAGATTTTATGTTGTTGAACTCCCTGACAGACTGGATAATCTGCTTCAGTGATGCCGACAGTTGCCAATAGTTCTAGATATTCCGTCCCATTGCAGCCGAATACGCCATTACTTTGACCCTTGATTTCTTGCCAAGGGCGGGGGAAATCGCGCGGAAATTCATTCATCATCACGCCACCATTTTCGCCGTCGGCAATTTGAGTAACTAAGCAAGGAATCGATTTCCCGCCTAGTTGCTGTCTACCGCGACTTTTAGCTTCATAATAAGGCTGCATCTGGGCGACTAATTTTGTGTCTGAGCCTTGGGTTTTAATTAAGGCGGTGATGCTAATTGTTTCTCCTTGAGAGTTGCGGGCGACTAAGCGATTTGGGAGGTACTTATTGTCTTGAGTTAAGCTGGCACCATCGAGCTGCTCGACGGAATGTTCTTGCACCATCAACCAGCGATAACCGCATTCTTTGAGGGCTTTGATATATTCATATAGGACATCGGGATGATTGGGGAGGTGCATCTCTGGCGGTGAGAAACCCTTAACTCGTTGGAGTGCTTCGATCCCAAAGATCGCAGCAAAATGATGTTGCCATGCTTGGATCTGGAGCTTGATATCGGGAGTCGGTGTGGACGGTACCACAGCATGACTCCACATCGTCCCCAGCCACTCGACATAAGGCTGATACTGGCGATCGCAGGTAATCTTTTTTAGGTGGTCTAGTACGTCATTTCGCCCCATCTGCTGCAATCCCCACAGCAGGTTTCCTGAGTAGTCCAACATGATCCGTGGGTTGCAACCAGCCGCGACCAAATCGGGGATAAATTCACCCATCCGCGCATAGCACCAGGCAAACACGCCCGCATTATGATTGTCGCCTTCACCCTGATGCTCGAACATGTATTGCAGATGTCCGATGAGTTCGCCGTGTGCGCCCGCCGGAATCGTCGGTTGGTGCATGTGGAGCGCACACGCAAACCCAGCCGTCATGTCTGCTAAGTGGAGATTGCTAGTCGGGAGAAATACCAGTTCGGGATGATTGACAGCAGCGTGAATTTCCGCTTCCCGTCCGCAGATGCTGGGCATTTCACCGATTTGGGCTAACTCGAAGGTGGAAGATGGGATAGAAATCATGAGTGGCTCTCAATCTGACGATCTTAGAATACCAAACTACATCCGTGCAGATCGCCGCCGCAGTCTGAAACTTAACTTTTGTGGGTAACTGAGCGATGGTATCGATTATCGACGAACGTACCTACGCGATCGGCAAGGGTGGCGAAACTGATTATAATATTGATGAGTTACGTTACGCAGTAACACCTCCCCCATTTTCGTCAATGTATCCCGATTCGATCGATTACTGCGCTACCTGTGACTACCAATTTATTTCTCAATTCAGCAACATATCAATTAATAACAGGGCAGGGAATTGACATCGCTACCCTGTTAAAGTTTCTCCAAACTACTTATCAGGAAATAGCTCCTCAACAACAAGACTATCGGCATCTACAGTCCACAGTCGATCGATATTTTAGTGCCCAGACACCGTTGTGGTTCGTTACCACATCCAGTCGGAAGATTGCTTGTCTCTGGCTGGGAATCGCCATCGATCAAGTTACGGGAATTCGTCATCCGAATATTTTCTTAGTATATGTCGATCCTGCTTATCGTCGCCAAGGCATCGGCCGCGCCTTGATGGAATATGCCCAAGTTTGGGCGAAAGCTCAAGGTTATACTCAGATCGGTTTACAGGTATTTACGAACAATCAACCCGCGATCGATTTATACCAGCAATTGGGCTATCAACCTCGATCGATCTCCATGATGCGAGAAATTTAGGAATTAGGCTTTAGGCTTTAGAGGATGTTTGGAAAGTATAAACAGGCACCAGTAGAGAAAAAGCTTCCACGAAT
>ENA-OBIO01000603-OBIO01000603.1-metagenomes-genome-assembly--contig:-NODE-603-length-17659-cov-4.54096_pt1 | contig 17659 bp, 11 predicted proteins | sample MGYA00153383_OBIO01 | MGnify analysis MGYA00153383 | reverse complement strand
ATGACCTTTGTCAAGGCTGGCAGCTTGCTACAGCCACTTAACGTGAAAAGTCAGCTATACATAGCTACGGACAGTTAGTGCTATTTCACCATCGGTGAAGCAGAATACATCGTACTCGTAGTAATATTGATACCACCCTTGACTATCTTTGTCGCCAGCATCAGTGTGGTGAGTAGTCTTAACTTCCATAATCTGAAAACTTGTGCCCTTTTATTGTATTTCAGAAGCGATTTTTGATTCTGGTTTAGAAATCGCTTGTTCGGGAGCCTACGTTTTTACGCTCCATTTTTCAGCTATTATTGTTGCTAGATCGCTCATTTCTCTAAGTTTTTTCTCTCCATCTTGAGCTATTTGCATAATTTCAGCTAGCTCTGTTTCATTTAATGGCTTAGTACTCATCGCTATTACTCCAAACGATTGTAGCTATTGTAGCAACATCATCAATTACTTCCAAATCCAGATTTTGCCAACTGCGCTACCACCAGATTCCCAAGAGATGTCAAAATGATGGTTTACAGCCGCTTCATCACGCTTCCACACCATACAACGAAGATCTATGACAGCCCAATCCTCAAAAATCGTCTACACCTTTACCGATGAAGCTCCGGCTTTGGCAACTTATTCATTTTTACCGATCGTTCAAGCATTTACCAAAACTGCTAATGTGTCGATCGAGATGAGCGATATTTCGCTGGCTGGGCGGATTATTGCCACTTTTCCCGAACGGTTGAAAGCGGAGCAACAGCAGCCCGATGCCCTCGCGATCTTGGGCGAACTAGCGCAGACACCAGCAGCTAATATTATCAAACTGCCGAATATCAGTGCTTCGACACCTCAATTGGTAGCGGCGATTGCGGAATTGCAGGATCAGGGGTACGATCTTCCCGACTATCCAGCCCAACCGCAGAATGAGGAAGAAGTAAAAATTAAGGCGCGGTATGGCAAGATAATCGGTAGTGCGGTGAATCCAGTATTGCGCGAGGGAAATTCCGATCGCAGAGTAGCAGCAGCGGTGAAAGAATACGCCCAAAAGAATCCCCATCGAGTAGGCGCGTGGGTAGCAGATTCTCAGACTCACGTTGCCCATATGGAGAGTGGGGATTTTTATGGGAGCGAACAGTCAGTAGTCATAACTGAGGCGGGGGAAGTCAAAATCGAGCTAGTCACAACAGATGGTGTGACTGTATTGACGAAGACGGCGGTAACGGCGGGGGAAGTCATCGATGCGGCAGTGATGAGCGTCAAGGCGTTACGAGCATTCTACGATCGAGAAATAGCAGCGGCGAAGGCGGATGATGTGTTGCTGTCGCTCCACGTCAAGGCGACGATGATGAAAATATCCGATCCGATTTTATTCGGGCACGCTGTCACAGTTTATTATCAAGATGTGTTTGCTAAATACGCCGCTACTTTCGATCGATTGGGCGTAAATCCGAATAACGGTATCGGCGATGTATATGCCAAGATTCGATCGTTACCAGAGGGTGAACGAAACGCGATTGAATCGGACTTACAAGCAGTTTATACCAGTCGTCCGCAGCTAGCGATGGTTAATTCCGACAAGGGAATTACCAATCTCCACGTTCCTAGCGACGTAATTATTGATGCGTCGATGGCGGCGGCAATTCGTACCTCTGGCAAAATGTGGGGCGCGGATGGACAAGCGCACGATATGAAGGCGATGATACCCGATCGCTGTTATGCGACAATCTATCAGGAGTGTATCAATTTCTGCAAAGAGCATGGAGCTTTTGATGTAGCCACGATGGGAAATGTCGCCAACGTGGGCTTAATGGCGCAGAAAGCCGAAGAATATGGTTCCCATGATAAAACTTTTGAAATCCCTACTGATGGCGTGGTGCGCGTTTTAGATGCCACTGGAGCGACATTGATGGAACACTCGGTGGAGCAGGGCGATATCTGGCGGATGTGTCAGACAAAGGATTTACCGATTCAGGATTGGGTGAAACTGGCGGTAAATCGGGCGAGAGCGACGGGTTGTCCGACGATTTTTTGGTTGGATGAGGATCGCGCTCATGATGCTAATTTGATTGTGAAAGTGGATGAATATTTAGGCAACCATGATACGACGGGATTAGATCTTAAAATTATGTCACCTGTAGCGGCGATGCGCTTTACTTGCGATCGAATTAAAGCAGGTAAAAACGTGATTTCCGTCACGGGAAATGTATTGCGGGATTATTTGACGGATTTATTTCCGATTCTAGAACTGGGTACGAGTGCGAAGATGCTATCGATCGTACCGCTCCTAGCTGGTGGTGGTTTATTCGAGACAGGCGCGGGCGGTTCTGCACCCAAACACGTCCAACAGTTCCTCACTGAGGGACATCTACGCTGGGACTCCTTGGGTGAATTCTTGGCTCTGGCAGTGGCGTTGGAGGATTTGGGACAAAAGACAAATAATCCAGACGCGCTGATTTTGGCAGCAACACTCGATCGAGCTAGTGGTAAGTATTTAGATAACGCCAAATCTCCATCAGCAAAAGTCCGTGAATTAGACAATCGTGGTACTCATTTCTATCTAGCAATGTATTGGGCACAAGCTTTGGCAGAGCAAGATAAAAACCCCAGACTCAAGGCAATATTTATGGATTTGGCACGACAACTGAGCGAGAATGAAGGGATGATTTTAGCTGAGTTAAATGGAGCGCAGGGGCAAGCAGTTGATATTGGTGGTTACTATCATCCCGATCGGGAGAAAGCAATTGAGGCAATGCGACCTAGTAAGATATTTAATGATGCGATCGCATCTTTAGGTTAAAGTTTAAGTTTATAGATATGGGGATATATATTCATGAACGATAAATATCCAATAGTTGAAGTGAAAACTACTCGAATTGTTTGTCTCGATGCTCCCCTACCTTCAGAACGGGAGATACACCACCGCGATCGTTTATACCTATTTGCTGAGGTCATAGATACGATTGAAATATCCGATCGCTACTGGGTTAGACCGCTGGCACTTGCCAGATCGAACCCCGAAAGCTTTCAATTAGAATTCTTGCATGACCTCCGCGACGCTGCTCAACTAATTTTACCGATCGATCTTTTTCGTGATGCTTTAGATACAGAAGTTTTACCGCTGATTTCTGAATTATTTCATCCAACCAAAGACTCAACCCGATCGGTGAATGCCCAAAAAGTACTATATCAATTCATCGCCGATCTGTATCGATCGTCGTAAGCACAAAGCACATCCTAAAATTCAATTCCAGGTTGTGCTTTGACACCTTGCTCTCGGAAAGGATGCTTAATCATCGTCATTTCGGTGACGAGATCGGCGACATCGATCAAACTTTGGGGTGCGCCTCTACCCGTCAGAATTACGTGAGACAGTTCGGGTTTTTGAGCCAATCCGGCAATTACTACTTCTGGACTGAGATAGCCTAATTTGAGAGCGATATTGATCTCATCTAATAATACTAATTGATAGTTGGGATCGATAATATAACTCAAGGCTTGCGCCCAAGCGCGTTCGGCGGTAGCAATATCTCGATCGCGATCCTGAGTATCCCAAGTAAAACCTTCCCCCATCGCCTGGAATACTAATTGGTCGCCAAAGCGTTCTAGAACGGCTTTCTCGGCTGGTTCCCACGCACCTTTGATAAATTGAACGATCGCGACTCGATAGCCATGTCCGAGCGATCGTAGCACCATCCCCAGCGCGGCGGTAGTTTTCCCTTTCCCCGTCCCTGTATTGACAATAATCAAGCCTTTTTTGTCGATCGATCGATCGATCCGCTCGGCTTGCACCTGCTGCCGACGCTGCATTTTCTGCTTATATTGTTCGTCAGTAAGATTTGATTCTGTCATCTGGGAAGAAGTAGTGAATGGAGATTAGCGACCGGAAGTGTATAATTGCTCTTGTGCTGGCACTTATATTTATAACTATCAACTATCAACTATCAACTATCAACTAATTAACCTTGCCATCTGGACGTACACACGATCGAGTGACTCTGTGGAGTTTACCTATAATTGCGGGAGGAACACTGTTGACGACTTCCCGTGCAGACTTGGCATTTTGGGTGTCGAGTGGGTTTCTAGTAAGTGGGTTAATTTTTGGCCCCGATTTAGATTTATACTCCTTTCATTACAAACGATGGGGTAAATTGCGGTGGTTGTGGCGACCGTATCAGCAGGCAATTAAACATCGATCGATCTGGTCGCATGGGCCGATAATTGGGACGATCGGACGCATATTATATTTAAGTTTATGGTTGGGACTGGTAGGTTTATTTTATTTGGGTATAGCTCAATTAGCTGGTGCTAAGACATATACCGGACAACAGTTAATCGGCATCTTGCACCACTCGATCGAGAGTAATTTTCCTGTATATACCGCTCTGTTCTGCGGTTTAGAATTGGGTGCCATGAGTCATTACAGTAGTGATTGGTTGGTATCTACATATAAGCGATTCTCCAAGGGCAAAATTAAGCCAATGTCATTGAAAAATCTCTGGCATCGTAATACTAAATCGGTACCATCTCAGCAAAAAAAATTGCCCGTTAAACAGGCAAAAACAGAGGCGCAGAGGTCGCAGAGGGGGAAGAGAACGCAGAGAGGGGACTAGTGGGGAAAATTAATCAGCAGAGATCCTTACAGATCGACTCTCTGTCTTGAAAAGGTGCTCCACTTGCGGAGTTCGTCCGGTCGGGAAACCCGACCATGGAACGAACCCAAGCGGGGAACCCAAGAACGCACTTTCCGCTGCGTTCTCCTTTATCTCTGCGCCCTCTGCGCTAAACGATCTCCAACACCTCCCCTTTGATCATCCGTTTTGCGGCATCGAGTAGAGCTTCTTCCAAGTATGGTTTGATAAAGTAGCCACTAGCACCGAGTTGGGAGGCGATCTGACGGTGACGATCGCTACCGCGTGAAGTCAGCATCGCAATAGGTATTTTGATGAGGGCGGGATCTTTCTGGATGCGGGAGAGGAATTCTAGCCCATCCATCCGAGGCATCTCAATATCACAGAAGACGATATCGCAGGGTAGACCAGCTCTGAGCTTGTCCCAGGCTTCCTGACCATCGCGAGCCTGTTCGACACGGTAGCCAGCCCGTTTGAAGGTCAATGAGAGCAATTCTCGGACGGTGATGGAGTCATCTACGATCAGTACTATTGATTCGCGGACTTCGACAGTCGGAACTGTCATTTGAGATGTCCATTCAGTCGAAACCTTCCGAGAGAGCGTACCTTTGGCGAGGGCGATCAACTCCATCACGTCAGCGATCGGAATGATCCGACCATCCCCCATCACTGTCGCTCCAGCAATCCCCAGTGGCTTGGATGCTGGCCCCTGAAGGGGTTTGATTGCGATTTCTTGGTCGCCAGTAATTTTATCGACTTGAACGGCGATTAAGTTGCCATCACTACGGAGAATCAGGATCGAAACTAGATCGCTATCATCTTCATTTGTATTATAAAAATTGTTGCGTGCCAGAGGACGATTGAATCCTAGCAAGTCAGATAGGGGTTTGAATGGCATCAGTTCATCGCGCCAGAAAATGCACTGTTCGCCATCACTATTGACTTGAATCTGTTCGGGGCTGACATCTTGGGTATCCTCAATCCCATCCATTGGGAAGGCGATATTGCTCTTATTATTGACAGCAATCAACGCTTTAGCGATACTCAGTGCCAGTGGTAGCCGGATCGTAAAGGTAGTACCGATGCCGAGCTGCGATACGGTGGCGATCGTCCCCCGAATTTCGGTGATACTAGTACGGACAACATCCATCCCTACTCCACGTCCAGCGAGTTCATCAGCTACATCTTTAGTAGAGAAACTGGGTAAGAATAGCAGTTCATAGACTTCATTTTTGGATATTGTTGCCGCTTGCTGGGCGGTAATAATCCCCTTTTCGATCGCTTTGGCTTTCACACGTTCGGTATCGATACCTGCACCATCATCGGAAATAGAGATAATGGTTTGGTTTCCTTGGTGGAGGGCGCGAATCGTGATTTTTCCGGCGTTCGGTTTATGACTATTCAGTCTGGTTTCGGCGGATTCTATCCCATGTGCGATCGCGTTATTGACCATATGAATCAACGGTTCAGTCAGACTTTCGAGGATGACTTTATCAATGAGGGTATCCCGTCCTTCGACGCTCAGTTCGATCTCTTTGCCATATCTAAGACCATTATCCCGCACTCCACGCTGGAGCCTGTCTGCTGTCTGAGCAAAGGGCACCATCCGCGATTTGGTTAGATCTTCCTGAAGCTGTCCGGTAATCTGTCTGAGGGTACGGGTGACTTCGGTACTATCATCGACGACGAATTCAATATCCGCAGTGGACTCGCGCACTCTGACAGTCAACTCGATCATCTTTTGGGACAGCAAGTGAATCGGCGTAAATCGATCCATCTCTAGCGGATCGTATTCGATCGATGTGTCATTTATCGCCACTTCGCTATTAGGTTGAAGATTTGGGATGGTGGCTTTATGTTGCTGGCGGCTGGCGACGAGGGAATTTTCCATCAAAGATCGTTCGTAGAGATCCTGCATCCGCTTCCCAACTTCATTGAGCTTTTGGACTTCAGAGAGCAGTTTTTCGACAAACTGGCGCATCCGATTTTGGTCTTGCTCTAGTGTATTCCGGTTGACGACGAGTTCCCCAACTAAGTTATTGAGGTTATCTAGATGTCTGACTGACACCCGCATCGTTTGCTCGAATGTCCGCGATTGTTTCGATCGACGATCTGTTGGTTCCCGCTCGGTGCTGGGTGCGGGTGGATTGACTAGCGGTGGTGTAGGGTTTTGAACGTCCCCTAATAACTCATCTAGGTTAATCGCTGGATCGATCGTCGCTGGGGTTGCCATCAGAGCGTCGAGATCGTCAAATGCCGATCCCCCTCCAGTCAGGGCTACGACACTCCCAACACCGATCGCCATCCCTAGCAGTGCGTCCAAATCTCCGGTATCTGTCAGGTTTGACGGAGATTGATCGTCAAACATTTTTCCCAAATCTATCAATTCATCACTAGTGACTTCGGCACTTAGTGCCTCAAAATTAAAATCTAAGTCAGAAAGATGCTCGACCTTTGAATGTTGTGCTATTGGGTTTAGCTGCTCCTGGAGAGATTCTTCTGAATGTTCTTCATCTAGGATACTAAAATCTAGATCTCCAAACGCATCGCTACCCGACGATTCCAAACCTAAATCGGCAATACTAAAAATATCTAGATTGAGATCGATCGCATCATTAATATTGGGTGTATTTAGATCCACTAGCGGATTTTCGGCTAAGTGGTCTAGATTAATATCTAAAGCATCGATGTCTGATGTTGCTACTTGCTCCTCTAGTGGTGAAGTTGCATCAAATACAGATATTTCAGCAAGTGAATTGCCACCATCTAGAAAATCCAGATCTAAGCCTGCAAAATCATCATCATTAAATAGTTTCGCACTCGCTCCACTAGCATCCAAGAACTCTAGATCTAAATCTACAAAATTATTACTATTTTGAGCTAGAGAATCAAAATCTATAAACGTATTGTCGATCGCCGAATTCGCCTCTAGATTGTTACTACTTAACGGATTGAGATTTAATCCGACTAGATCGTTATCGATCGCCGATAGCTCTAGATTGCTACTACTTAACGGATTGAGATTTAATCCGACTAGATCGTTATCGATCGCCGATACCTCTAGATCGTCACTACTCAATGAATTGAGATTTAATTCAAATAAATCGTTATCGATCGCCGAACCTAGATCCAGATTATCATTCTCAATTGAAGTGAGATTTAATTCAAAATCACCATCTGTTGCTGAATTTAGATTTAGATTATTACTAGTCAACGGATTGAGATTCGATCCATTGGAACCGATATCTGAATCTGGAAGATCGAAACAACTAAAATCTAAGTCTGTAAAATCACTATTGACAGCCGCGCCTATTGCTAAATCGTTATTACCAAAAGAACTAAATTCCAATGCAAACTCATCACCAACACAAGGATCGATAGTTGTGCCACTGTAACCGAGAGGATTGATGTCTAAACCTGCGAAATCATCATCGCTCGAATCTCCAGATGAATTGCCATTGAGAATATCTAATTGCAGATCGTTAAAATCATCAACCTCAAATTGTGCGACTGAGTTGTGGAGCGAATCGATCGATTCAGGAATAGTTAGATCGTCAGCGATCGTCAATGATAATGGACGATCGTTTAATTCTTCAAAATATAGTAGCTCGGAAGTCGGTGAAGCGATTCCATTAGTAACCTGAAGAAGATCGGGATTTTGCCGATCGAAGTTGGTAAGATCGCTTAACGCGGGAGCCTGTAAGTCCACAATCGAGGCGATCGGTTCTGATACATTGTCAACTGGCGGTGGTGGTGCTAGTTCAGACCAATTTTCAGGTGCGGCGATCGTCGGAAATAGTTTACTAATCGGACGATCTAGACCAAAATCTGGTGCAGGGACATCTAGATCTAATAGAGAAAGATCGGGCTGAAGTTCATAGTCCTCGCGGTCGATCGAATCTAGATTTAGATATGGAGGCTCGACTGCGGGTACTCGCTCCGACCAAAAATTACTAGCTAGATCGTCGATACCGTCTAGATCGGGAGTATAAAATGTTTCTTCATCATATTCGGCGATCGCTGGAGCTATGTCTGCGCCAGTTGTTACTTGCCCGATTGTCACAGCCAGATCGTTAGCTGGGAGAATGTCAAGTGAGGATGGTTCAAATAGTTGTGAGTAAAATTTGTCGGTAGTGGCATCGCCCAATAACGGGGGTTCGAGCGGCTCATGCTCAGATCCGCCGACGATGAAATCCTCATCCTGCATCCAAGTACCCTCATTAGGTACGTCGAGTAAGTTCATAAACTCGTTTAATTCCATCGCCTCTGGATCGAATTCTGCCGCTGGGATGGCAACTAGATCGACATTAGCAGGTTCTAGTCGATGATTAATGGATAATAAATCGGCAACTTGGGACGGCTCGCTCTGAGCTACAGGACGATCGGTAACTAAGTCGTGAGGATGATTTGTGCGAGTATTAGCGACGCTCCCATTGTGAACATCGATCAGAGCCTCTAAATCGGGGGTGATCCCGATGGCTTGATGGCGATCGGCTAAAACTAGAACTTGTGCTTGTTTGACAGCGATCCTGATACTTTCGCCTAGTTGAGGTAGCGAATTAGCTGGATTGGCGATCGCCAATCGACAAGCTGTAAATAAATTTGTCCATTCTAAAAACTCAAAATTTTCGCCGATATTTCCCAATTTTTGACAGACTTGCTGGATTTCGGTACGGATTTCAGGTCGATCTGGTTGTAAGCACAGAGCGATGATTTCAGCCAGTTTGCGGGTAACATATTCCCCAAATACTTGTTCTAGAGTGAGATCTCGATCGACTCGTTCGCTGATGACTGGTGCCAAGGTAGGATTGCCAGTGGCAACTAAATGCTGGAGATAGGCTCGGAGTTCTCCAAATACCGGATCGCCGATCGGATCGGCAGCAGCAGGATCTTGGTGATATGGATCGCTAGCAACTCGAATCCGCTCGATCCCTGCCTGTAAAAAACTAAAGCTGACTAAGAATAGTGATTGAAGGTGGCTGTCCACTTCAATTTGCGGCTGTTCTTTGAGTAGTTTAAAGTTGGCTTCAAATTGGTTGCCAATTTTTTGAACGTCAGGTAGTCCCAACATAGCAGCACTACCTTTGATCGAATGTGCCGCCCGAAATAATTCGCGAATCATCGTCGGCTGTCTGACTGTTTCTGGCAGTTTGCGTAAGCCTTGCTCGATCGTGTGTAAGTGTTCGATAGCTTCTTCTAAAAAGTAGCCCAGAATGCGATCGTGTTCCATAACTAGGTATTAGGTATTAGGTGTTAGGTGTTAGGTGTTAGGTGTTAGGGATTAGGTGTTAGGTGTTAGGTGTTAGGTGTTAGGTATTTAGTGAAGGGGAGCGGATTAAAGTCTAAAGCCTAAAGCCTAAAGCCTAAACTACTCAACTTTGAATCGCTCGACATAAGTAAGCAGGTTTCGAGCGACGACTACGAGATTTTCGAGGGATGAAGATACCTTCTGAGCTTCTTGAGAAGTTGACTGAGCTTGGATTTCGACTGATTGCATGACTTCTGTTACTGCTTTGGAAGTTTCACGTTGCTCGATCGTATCTGAAGTAATCGATCGTACCAGCGCATCGATCCGATTGGATACTTGAATGATGTCATCGAGCGATCGCTTGGCTTGTTCTGCTAGTTTTGTACCCTGGATAACTTGTTGTGTACCTTGCTCCATCGCTGCCATTACCGAACCCGTCTCACTTTGGATCTGGAGTACGATATGCTCGATTTCTTTGAGAGCTTTAGCACTTCTGTCGGCTAGCTGGCGGACTTCATCAGCGACGATCGCAAATCCTTTACCCGATTCTCCCGCTCTAGCTGCTTCAATACTGGCATTGAGCGCGAGTAAGTTGGTGCGTGATGCAATTTGGGAAATTACCGAGACGATTTGGGAAATTTGTTGCGAAGACTCTGCTAGACGCTTGACTTTTCGGGTACTTTCTGCTACGGTCTCGCGAATCTCTTGAATACCTGCTACCGTCCGTTCTACCGCTTCACCACCTCTAAGGGCGGTAGCCGATGCTGTCCGCGCTACTTCTTCTGATTCGCGCGCACTTTCAGCTACCCGTTTGATCGAGGCAGTCATCATCTGGACAGAGTTCACAGTTACAGCTAGTTCTTCAGCTTGACTGAGCGCGTCCGAAGATAACCGTCGGGCAAATGCTTCACTCTCAGTCGAACTTTGGTTGACCTGAACTGCGGCAACTTGTACCTGTTGAACGATCTGTCTGAGACTATCGATCGTCAGGTTAAAAGAGTCCGCAACCGCACCTAGTACGTCGGCGGTGACTTCAGCTTTGACCGTCAGATCTCCCCGCGCCGCACCCTCTACATCATCGAGGAGGCGGATTACTTGGCGTTGGAGTTCATCTTTGGCGAGTTCCATCTCCCGTGCCTTGCGTTGGGCATCGGAGTTACTAGTTATCACAGATTGCAACATGTAGTTGAAAGATGAAGACAACAGACCCAATTCATCCTGCGAAGATACTGTAGCACGTGCAGCCATATTGCCCTGAGCAACTTGTTCAAAATTGGATTGTAAGTCTCGGACACTGCGGCTCACCTGCTTGGTATAGCGACCCATCAGGACTCTGGCGATCCCAAAACTCGCCAGACCACCCAAGACCATCGCGATCGCCCCAGTCCGCTGGAGGAGTGGGAGCGCGGCTTTATCCTTGGCATCGAGCGTCAGGCTAGTCGCAAAAGTAGCTCCAGCGATCGCGATCGCTGCACCCAATCCAGCAGCCCCAGAAATCAGCCACTGTTTCTTCTGGAATGAGGCATTTTCAAACGGTGCAAACATACCTTTTGCGGGAGGAATATTGGTCATTAGAGAACTATCCTCACGATAGAGACTACTCATGGTTCCAGGTGGTTGATTTTTGATCCCAGAGATCGACACCCCATTGATAAATGTCGAACTATCATCAAACATACCGGAAGATTTGGGTAGCTGGATCGAGGATGGTGCTGCCTGTTCGAGAAAATTGTCTGGCAGATCGAAAAATCCAGATTGTGTGCCACCACCGCTATCGAGAATTGAAGCTAGTTGATGCTCGATCGGCTCAAACTGACGGTTGGAAGATGATTCGATCGATGCCTTGGGAGGAGTAAATCCTGACTGTGGTTGGAAAGCTGCCTGAAAAGTTGCTGCCACACCCAAATCTGGCGAATCGTTATCAGGATGAGGTAGACTACCATTTGCTCGCTCCGGTCGATCGTTCTGTTCGTCCATCCAATTGGGCAGTTCGGCAGCATGACCCGTTGGGGGCCAAGCCATTGGCAGCGCACCGCTGATTTCATTGAGAGCATCGGAGATATCTTCGACTGAAAACTCGGCTTGGAGGGGATTTTTTTCCTGAGCAACTGGTTCCACACGATGATTTGAAAAAATCATCGTCGGACGATTAGCTCGATTTGACTCATCGTCTTCAGCTTCACTTTGGGATGGTAGATCGTCAGTCAAAGAGTTAGTTGAACGCTGAGATTCCTGTGTGCTTTCAAACGTAGAAGATCGATCTGGCTCGAAAGTCGCAAAAGCGCGACGGGCTGCTGGCGAGACATTAAAAAATCCAGTATCATCCGCAGTTTCAGTTGTGGTTGCTAGCGGTACGCCCAACTCGTTAGGTTCGCTACCCTCTTTGTTATACCCAAAGGCAAAAGCATCAGTGAGAGTTTCTTGTTCGTTATTGTGGAACCCCGTCGCTACTTGGGGCTTTTGACCGATCGCACTAGCTTCACCCGTGAAAAAGTCTGTAGAATGGCTCGGAAACAGTTGCCCCGACATATCTACATTAAAATTGAGGGCTGCAAGGTCGAAATCTTCATCAGCGGTCAGATCTTCTGGTTGTCGCCAAGTTAGTAACTCGGCTGAATCAGCACTTGTATCGCGATAATGCCCGCCAGAATCACCATCATTGAATTGCTGCGGGTGACGATCGCCCATCTGACTCAAACAAGAATTAGCATATTCCAATCCACTGTGAGCAAATTGCAGAAATTCAGGATCGCTGGAAATACTAATGACGTATTCATACTCTTTTTTGCCAATTTCATATTGGTACAAACCATAACAATAAATATGTCCTCGGAGTAGTCGGACACTAGGATCGTCATGAAATTTATTAACTAGAGTATCGATAATCGATGCAGCTTTTTCATAATTACCTTGGAGGTAAGCAGCTTCGGCTAGTTGATAATCTTGAGTATAATCTTGAGTGTAATCGGGGTTAGAAATCATTGTTTTCCTACTATAACTGGCTGATTTTATAAAATATGGATGTTTTTTATAAGTTTCATACTCTGACCGAAACTAATCTAATGTTAAGAATTACCGGAGGATGGAAGTCATCCACAGATCGAACTATGAAGTGTTGACTAAAAAACTATTAAATAGTCCATTGAGAAGAGCGGAGGATCGCCACTCGATCTAATAATCTTAGTCCTGGGGCAGTCCCTGTCGTCGGATACACTCCCTTGACAAAACTACGCATAGCTACCGGAACATCGCGATCTGGAGCGAGCATCTGGCTGATATCCAACCATTCTGTATTCGCTACTGTATGAACGGCAAAACCCATCACCAGTTCTTGATCTTCCACAATTAGCACAGAAACTTCATTTTGATTGTTATTTACTAATACTCGATCGCCTAGAAATTGACCGAGATCTGCCACCCAAATTACCTGCCCCCGCCAATTGTATGTGCCGAGGAAAAAAGGTGAAGCATTGGGAATCGGCGCGATCCGATCGAAATAAACTGACATTACCTCGCGGACACCAGAAGCAATCAGCGCAAATTCATTACCAGAGGGCACATCAAAGCGCAAACACAACTCTCCATCTCGGCTCCCCACAGCCACATCGGCACTGTCGGGAGGATGATCGCTAGTGAGAAAATCTAAATTGAGAACCATCAGATCTATCCTAATTTCGCAATAACTGTTTGATCGTACTCAGCAATTCCACTGGCTCAAAAGGTTTGCAGACATAAGCATCTGCACCTTGCCGCATTCCCCAATGCTTATCAAAATCCTCGCTTTTGGAACTACACAAAATCACCGGAACATTTTGAGTTTTGGGATTGGATTTAAGTGTTCGACAAACTTCATAACCATTCATCTTGGGCATGACCACATCAAGTACTACAATATCTGGGATGATTTCCAGCGCAACTGCTACAGCTTGTTCGCCATCCATGGCGACATTTACTGTCATTCCACTAGCTAGGAGTAGCTCTTTGATCATTTCCCGCTGGGCGGTACTATCATCCACAACTAGAACTGTTTTCATATATCTGTTAATCGATCGGGTGGATAGAAACTGAGGTCGTAAACATGGACGGGCGATCTTTAAACATCATCAGGATTCATTGCTAATACCGATCGGGATCTGGTATCGGACTAGATCCGGCGATCGATCTAGTAGCCAGTACCATTTAACACAATATCGCGGAGCGTCAATCTGCTAAAGGAGGCAAATCTCGAATTCAAGGCAGCGACGCTCCGCGAATGAACCCAACTGAGATTGCACAGTGTAGATATCGATCTATTATGTCCGTTACATTCAGTTTTCCCACACATTGACTAGTTTGTTGCATTATCTCCAAGATCGTTAAAAAAATTAGTTGGGTTTTATGCTGATGACAGCAGCCAGTCGATGTATATATAGTTATTAGTGATGGCATCCTCTAATTGAGACAAAGCTTAATGTGACTTAGAGCGGTGTTGACACCGATCGCACAGCCATTGCCCCAGATGCTGGGAACGGCGCAGCCTCTGGGCTGGAGCATCGCTAATCCGTCCGAGTCAATTTCATCCGATCGGCGAAATTAGCTGTTTGGGGTTTGTGGACGATCTCTCTACCACATCCGTTTTTGAGTAATACAACAAAAGCGGTTAAAACTGTCTGTTGGCTCAGATTTATCACATAGATTAACTTATTTGATTCTGGATGCTCGGCAAAACCTCAATTTGTTTATATAAGACAAGGGAATATTAACGTGTTGTATCTAGCAGAAGTCCAAAAACCAAGATCTGGGTTTAATATCGGCGGGAGAAGTAAGCCCGAACTCAAACTATTGGCTTGTCAGCGTACCGAACAGAATTGGAGTGCCATTCCTGGTGAAGAGCTACTCACCGCTCCTGATGAAGTTAATAGCTACAATCCTGGCGTTTTGGTACTGGTAGATATGAATGCCAATCGCCAAATTCAGTCCCAATTGCGGGATGCTGGCAAGCATTTGGTCAGTATTCTCCAAAATCTCTCGCGGCAAATTGAAAAGTACAAAAAAGAAGCTGACGAAATTGAAAGCTGGCGGCAGTCACTGAGCTTGCAAAGTCAACAGTTGCAACTGCGCCAGGAAGAAATTTATGGACGGGAAGAAGATTTAGAACACACCCGCGCCGAACTCGACAGGCTGACACAAGCAGCACAAGCTCTAGAAGTGACACTCGGACAACACGAGCAATCTCGCCAAGAGCTAGCCGCCCAATGGGAACAATTGCGCGAGAAAGAGCAGCATCTCGATAGGCAGCAGCAATCGATGGGTGGAGCTTTGAGCGAACAACAAATCGCCGAAATTCGCACGGCTCTGTATCAGTTGGGTGGTACATCCAGCACACTCGATCCGCACCAACTCGAAACAACTGTCCAATCGATCGAAGTTCAACAAGATCTGCTCAATCGACACTGGGAGCAATTTCATCACCAACAACAACAAGTAGTTGAAACTCAAGTCGAACTCGATCTTCAGCAGCAGGAAATCGAGCGGAGCAAGCAACAACTGCAAGAATTGCAAACTGCCCTCGAAGCAACCCAAACCGATTGGGAAGTACAACAACGGACGCTGAGTATGCAGCAAGAATACCTCCAACGTCTCAATGTTCGGATCGGGATCGAACAAGAAAATTATCAGAAAATTTATTTGATGTCTAAAGGTGTTACCGATGTTGGGGAGATCCAAATTGACCTCGAACATTTGCAAACAATCCCAGTTGGTGAATTACAGATAATTGTCGAAAATCTGCAAACAGAAGTCAATCGATCGGTGAACTTTGTCCACTTAGAAGAAGAAGAACTTCAAGAAAAACAAGTCGCGATCGATGAACTTCGTCAAGCAATTCTAGTTGCAAATGAGTTTAATAAATTCAAACTAGAAGCCGATCTCGCTGATGAGCAAGATGGCTACAATATGCTCGACCATACTCTAGACGGTCAACGTCAAACCATGCGAGAACGCCAAGCTTTTCTGCAAATTCACAATCGAGTTCTCCGCCAACGTCAAGGTCATCCACCGGAAGGCTCAGACCGCTCTCAAATTGAATGGGAGTCGGTCTTGCATATATTGGATAGCCAACGCCAACAACAGCATTCAGAGATGACCCAGACCGAAATCGAGATTCACAATCTCCGGCTGACGATCGAGCAAACCAAAGCCAAAATCGAACAACAAGTAGAGACTTATCTCCAAGAATCTAAACAAGTCCAATCACTCGAATACAAACATCAATCTACAAAACAACTAGCAACAGAACTAGTCGCAAAAATCAATTTGTACGAACAACTAATCGAACCATTACAAGACCATCTCAATACATTTAAACATCAATTGAGTAGCTTGGCTGATGCCAATGGACACCAACCAGAAAGCCAACAGGCAATGCAACAAATTGAATCTCTACTGAATAATTTAGTCCATGGGACGATAATTGATAGTTGATAATTGATAATTGATAGGTGATAGGTGATATAGCAGTCCTATTTGATTTGTAAGACTATCGTAGGATGTGTTACCTTTGAAGCGTAACGCACCAAAGCGGAGCTATATGTGGCTATTATTGTTTGCTACCGAAATGCCAAATAACTTTACCCACGATTGCCTCACGAGCGATCGTGCTGCCAGTCAGACTGTTACGATTATCACCGATGACAAAGTAGCTATTAGTAGGTACTGTAATTGATGCACTCAGAGCTGGATTCGTTGGCGCAGCCTTTTGAGCCGAAAATCGAGTAATATAATCTTCGCGGTAAAGTTTACCATCGATATAAACTCTACCGTTTTCGATCCTAACTGTTTCGCCTGGTAATCCGATCGTTCGCTGTACTATTGGCGGCGTCTCTGGCGGCAAAAAATTGGGATTGAAGACAATAATATCTCCCCGCTGTGGTAATTGAGTTTGATAAATAGTTTTGTCAACCACAATCCGATCGGTCGCTTTTAAAGTCGGCAGCATATTTTCAGATGGTAAAGAATAATATTTAATTACCTCATCACATCTTTCGATCGATTGCATCTGCGCTTCGGGTAATTCGATTTCTTTGACTTTACTCAAGCCCCCTTGGATGAGTGTTTTGACAATAGACATACACTCAGCAGCTTTCGGTAGCGGGATCTGAGTATTTGGAGCAGGGGGAAACTTCACTCGACATTGGGTGAGAATATGTCGATCTCGATCGGAAATCTGCCAACTACTAGAACGTGCTTTCTCGACAACTTCCTCAAATATTTTTAGACAAAAAGATTCTGAATATACTGGAGCCTGGGATGAGGACACATCACTCCAGCTAGGTTCCGCCATCGCACTCAACATAACTAATAAAATCGTCAATTTTTGCCAGGATTGTCCAATTATTGTCATGAGTAGGGATGAGGAATTAGAGATTGAAAATAGTTGACGATCTTGGGTGGATATTTGTGCTCGTACTTGGCACCAAACACGGTAAATAGTTGATAGCGATTCGCCACACGTAGGGTTCCCCGATGGTTTAGCGGCGTTTTTATGTCTAGGGTTCCCCCGTCTTGTCGTTTTTTATTCGGGGGGAACCCCCGAATAAAACGACGCCGAATAAAAAAACGACAAGACAGCGAATCAAGACAGTTGATAGTCGATAGCGAAGTTTTGAGTGTGGGGCTTTAAACCTCTGCGTTTTGGTAATTTACCACCGAAAAATCCGACCTAGAACCGACGACATATGCGATCGACTATAATAGATCTGTTGTTTTATAAGCCATGAAAAGGCGTGAAACCCATTCACAGCAAGTTTTTGAGCCTGTT
>ENA-OBIO01000602-OBIO01000602.1-metagenomes-genome-assembly--contig:-NODE-602-length-17662-cov-2.54921_pt1 | contig 17662 bp, 16 predicted proteins | sample MGYA00153383_OBIO01 | MGnify analysis MGYA00153383 | reverse complement strand
ATGCGTTTAAAACGTTATTACCTGATTTGATGGTGGTGTCTATTACGGATCTTAGGATGGCAAATACATTTGCGTTTTCAAGTGACTTGAATTGACCTGATATTTTTTGTTTCACCTTAATATTTCTAATAGCCCTTTCTGAACCATTATTATCGGAGGGCACGTTTGCTTTGCGTAAAAAATATAAGATACAATCCCGCTTTGCCAACAACTTTTTCTGCAAAGTTTTTGACTTTTCAAACTGTTCTTCAATGGGAAATTTTAAATACTGATATAGTTTTTCAAACAGTGCTTCCCGTAATGATAGTCTGTATTTGTAAGTTCTTTTTTTAATTGAAGAGCCTCGAGCAACATGGTTTTGAAGTCTTTGGCCCAGGTGCATTTATCTTTATATACTTCATTGATATAATTGAGGTCCCGTAGTAAATGGGCGCAGCAAATTTGATGCGCTTTTACAATCATTTTAAAATGGCAGGCATATCTGTCGTGCACCAGTACTGCATTGGGCAAACCGTTGCTGAATGCATCTTCTATTGCTTTAAAACCTCTGCTTTCCGCACATACAATGTAGGTAAGTTTATGGTTTTGCCATGTCCATCCCCAATGATTCTTACCATTTATGTTTACGCCTGTTTCGTCTGCGCCTACATAAGTGGCTTGTTCTATTTTAGCCTTAATTTGATCATACATTGGTGTTGCTTTTTTAGCCATGCGCTGTAATATATTGTATATACCTCCAGTGCTTATGGGCAACCCCATTACGTCTTTTAAAAACTCCTGCATCCGGTTGTAAGGCAGGTATTGTTTGGCGTGTAAATAACTTACCAGCGTTTCCACATTTGGTCCATACTGCACCGCACAGGCTACATGCTCAGGAAAACTGCCTTGCATGGTGTGTCCGCAACTGCACTGCTTTTTATACAATTGGTGCTCTATACATTTCATTACTATTGGAGGTATGTCCAGCAACTGTCTTGTGCCTACCAATACTTCAGACTGACCAACTAAATCATTGCCACAATGGCTACAATTAGTAGGAATATGCTTTATAATTTCATCTACTTTGCTGCTGCATTCAAGGGTAGAACCTTCGTGACCAGGCTGACCACCAACTTTCTTACCAGAGGATACGCGAAGGCTTTGATTTGCTTTAGGTCTGTTTTGATCTTGTGATGGAGGGATATGACTGTTATTACTATTCTTCTTGTTTTTTAATTCAGCATTCTCGGATTGTAAAGCTAATAAATGCTTATTCAAGGCTATGATCATTTGGGATAGTGCGCCAATTTGGGCCATCAGCGATTTAATGAGTTTCGCTTGTTTGGCTACTGTTGTGTTAAGCGTTTTTAAAAGTAAATTTAAGTCCAATGTATAATTATATTGAACTGCAAAGGTTAGATACAAAATCGCTAAAACCTACTATTAGCAAGGCTTGTAATCCACAAAGGCTAATAGTTACTAACAAAAAAACACCTCAAAAAGACGAATTTTAAAAATAGTGCTTTATAGAGCGAGTATTCAAAAATAAAAAATTTTCATTTTAATTTGAGCAATGAAATTTGAAAAAAAATAGCCCAAAAAAACAGCTACTTTAAAGGATATTGAAGCAAATGTGAATAACTATTAGAATTTACCAATAGAAATATGGCAAAAGACTCAAATTTGGTACTGAATAGTTACCAATTTTCAGTTGTAATAATTTTATTGGACGAATTTTCCCAAACTTGCGTCAATGTATATTTTGTCAAATCGTATTGAGGATAATCGCCCAAATAACACCAAATTTCTAAGTAATCGATTAGTCCATTTTTAAAAAAAAGAGTCGCATCTGCTTATATTGGAAATTAGGTTGTCACAATTTTTACACCATTCAAAATTAAGTTAGGCTTAAATACTGAAAACTTAGCTGTATCAGTTATATGTTGAAAACTTACAAAAAGTCCGCCGATTGTATAATTAAAGTTTTGCTCTTGTAAAGGGCAATTGTTTTTTTGCCGAAAGTGCCTCTGTAACTCCATCAAGTAAAAGTTCCAAATGTTTAAAATATATTTTTATTGTATCATTTTATTTTTGTTATGCCATTTTGTTTTTTAAATGTAATAAAAAGGTCAAATAGCATTCCTCACTTCAATTTCATCTGTGCATAATAAGGATGATCAGGATTTACGATCAACTTCTGTCGTAAAGGATGAATTAATACATCCATATCCTTTAAAGGAATTGCAGTCAAAACTGGGTCATTATCACCGGGAAGCATAAGGGCGTTACAAACAGTTTGTCTGTTTTTAAATTTTAAAACCATCGGTCCCACAAACCATATTCTTCTATAGAACCATTAGCTAATTATATTGACTCGAATTATGTTGCAGAAGAAATTTAATACATTTTCATAAAAAAATATGCCGCTACCTAAGTATAATTTTTAGCTTCCCTTTTTTTGGACTTAAAAACGCATTACAATTGATAAGGTATTTTTCCATCGCCTCTAAATCGTTGTCATATACATTATGACTAAATTCCCATGCTTTTAAAAGCATTCTTATATAGGCATCCCCATCTCTATGTTTTGTAAATTTTTTCAGACTACCCATATAATCTTCTCTAAAAACTGTGGGTATAATGATTTTTGATAAACCCTTGGCACCTAATTCGGCATTCATCATTACCCGGGCAATTCTTCCGTTACCATCTAAAAAGGGATGTACTTCACTTATCATAAACATCATGTAAGCTGCTTTAGCAAATGGGTGCTGTAAAATACTGTACCATTCATAGCCTCTTTTAAGTGTACCTCGCACAAGGTTCCAATCTACAAATTCAGTGTTGCCTGCACGGTTATTTATATCTTTAAATTGTCCGGGTTTCTTAGATATTCTTGCGCTCAGTAAAACGGCATGTCTTTCCTGTAGCAATTTTAACAAACCATCAGCGTCCTTTAAATTTCTTCTGCAACATGGGTAGTGGGGTAGCGGTGGTAATGATTTGTTTGGCTTCATCAATAGTGAACTCTGTACCTTCAATATAATTAGAAAAATAACCTTCAAAAAATGCAAAATTCCTGTACGATTTAATATCTCTATTTTTATCAGCATAATCAGGGTATTCCCTTTTTATTAATGCTTCGTAAAATGATTCAAAAAGTTGTGTCCTATCCCCGTCGATGGGCTCCCCCAACACTCTGGCTTTTGTTATTGGGCTTACAAGATTTATAGATGATCCTGTCCCAAGCATATCAGTAACTAATTGGTTCAATACTATCCATTCCTTTTCCATCCCCAATTCCACTGCCTTTTTTTTAGCGCTGTCTCTAACCTCGTTTAACGCATCTTCGCCTTTTACTCTTAAAAAAGATTCTATTTTTTCTTCAAGTTCTATGCGGCTGAGGGTTTTTGAATCTTCTCCGTTTCCACGGCTGCTTTGCAAATTTTCCATGTAAGCCCTTGCAAGGCCCGATGCCTTCAAATTCCCAAAAAATAATTCATCATCGGTTATGGGGGCATGCCCTTTTAAAAAATGAATTGTAATACCCGGAAGTTCAGTAATATCTGTATATGTATGGGTGAGATAAATATGGCCTTTCTTTGTTGGCATTCTTTCCAGGGCACTCCGATGACTTAAAAAAGCGCTGGGATATAATTCTGATAATATGCGATACCAGTTGCGGCGCACTATTATTTCAGCAGATTCAGACAAATTAGAGGTATATAATCGGGGAGCAATCTTTTTTATAAGCCCATCTTTTTCTAGTTTCCCTATTTCTATCGATTTTTCTTTTGAACCGGTTATTATTTCCTGCAATCTCAATGCTGCCATTTTTTCCTTTTAAATAGTACATTTATCAATTTTTATTAATATTTTCCTATTAAAATCATTAAATGATGATTTAATTCCTACTAATTCATTGAAAATTAAATATAATTCCTAATAAAAAGAAATATTTTCCTACTTAATAATAACGCGACCTCTTTTCTATCTGCAATATTATCTTCAGCAAAGGTTTTTTAAACCCCTTCTTCATAAACAATAAAAGGGTTAATAACATAGCAGCCCCTGCTCACACGCTTAAATAACTTTTTATTGTAAGGCCCAACTTTATCAATTTCATGACTTGCTAAAATTTGATTTATATAGCTTCTTTGTTTTCTGTAAAAAGGTAATATTTCATCCGGCATACATTCCGTAAATTTCAATATATCCTCCATATTAAAAGCACCAAAAACATAATCATTTCTTACTATTTCTGTAAATTTTATTGTAGCCCTGGCAGTCAGATTTTTTTCAATACAACGCATTACAATTACTAAAAATGCTGCCATGGTGTGCGTACTTACAGATAGCCTTCTATTTTGATCTCTTACAACAAGGGCAGATGGCATTGTATTTTTCCAATATTTTGTAAGTGTTTTTTTATTGGCCAAAAGTGCTTGGTGATAAATTGTTGTTTTGTAAAAGCCCTGCAACAAGTAATCTATTGCCAGCAATCCACCTGCCGTTTGTTTGTTTATTGCAGCTTCTGATTGCAGTAATAAATCAACCACATTATCCTGCCCATAATAAATCGCAATCATCAGTCCTGTTTGCGAAGTGTCCGGCATTGTAAAGTCGGGGCCGTATTTTACAATCACTTTTTTTACATCATCTTTACGCCCGAGCCGGCAATTTTTCTCGTATTCTTTTCCATCCTGCCGAAGCTCTTTCATGTACAGCATGGCACGCTGAAATTGCAGTTTAGCCAGTTGATCTATCCAATCAATTTTGTGGTGTGTAAATGCATATTGAAATAATTGTTTTCTTTCTTTTTTTACTTCCTGTTCTTTTTTAGAGGGGTCGAGCGCCAATAATTTTATCTGCTCTAATTGTTCAAGGCTAATATATTCGTAGCCTAAATATTTTGCTCTTATTTGTTCTGCCTGTTCAAATTTGCCCTGCTCTTCTAAACGTTTTGCTTCTTCCAGCCATTCTTCCCTGCCGCTTTTTTGTTCGGCCACCTGCAGGGGTTTTGTTATTTCTTTTAAAGATAAAAGTTCAAGTGCCGGGTGGTTTATCTGACTTTCAAAAAGGTAAATATTTTTTACTGAACGCGTAATTGCTACATAAAATGAGTTTATAAAAAACTTATAAATTTCTGCGTCTTTATCATTTTTATCTGCCGGCCGGGCATATTGTAAAATATCTTGTTTTATATCATCCGCTTCAACTCCATTAATAATTTCTTTAAATTCTACAGGGTTGGCAGAAATAAAATTAAGTAATATCACATTTTCATATTCAAGTCCTTTAGCTTCCTGAACAGAAAAAATTAGTGGCGTTTTAAAATACTTACGAGCTTCATCCTTTAATTGGTTATCGGCTACAATAACCGCATAATGAGTGGAGTCCTGCGTTTTCCTATTCAACTCAGCTTCTACTTTATCATTATCCTGCATCAGCAATACTTCACCTTTTTGGGTTGAGATGGTATCGATAAGGTAATTGCTCTCCTTATCGATAGAACCAAAACGCTGGTTTTTTATTTTAAGCAAGTCGTTAGATAAACGCACTACCTCCGGCGAATTGCGATAGTTTACCTGCAGTACCTGAACTTGTTTATTGTCGGTGCCATGCTGGTAGAGGTAAGTTTTAATCTTTGACCAGGAGAAAAAGTTTGGGTGTACAATTTGGTTGCTATCACCGGTTAAAATAAAATTAGTTTTATTATTAAGAGATTGCAGAATGCATTTTAATTGAATGCCGGTAATGTCCTGAACTTCATCTATCATTACATAATCGTATCGAGGCTTTACCAATTGCAGGTATTCAAAAGAAAGCATATTACTGTCATAAAAATTATTCTCTTTCATCCATTCCAAATATTTTACAAACAGGCCATATACCTCTTCTCTTTTATCTGCCGTAAAAATGGATTGCTTTATGCCAAGGGTTAGGTATTCTGCTTTACTTAAAAATGATGTATGTAAAGGAGAGCCGGTTAGCACGCCCTTAAACTCTTCGTAAACCCGATACGGTTCCTTTATTTTTAAGTATTGTGCATGCCTTATAAACCATTGTTCAAAGGCACGAAAATTTATTTCTTTTCCTTGCAGAATTTGCCAGCTTTCTAAATATTGGTGAAAAGATAAAAAATCCACTTCACTTTCTTCATTCTCATATCCCTGAGAAAAATATATTTTTCTGGCATTTTCTACAAGATAATTACTGAGAGAAATGTAGGCTACATTTCCTTTAAGTTGTTTTAATTTCTCTAATACCAAAACCGTTTTGCCACTACCTGCCGCACCAATTATTATAAGCGGAGTATGCAAATTAAATATAGCCTGTTGGGTATCATCGAAGGAAATAAATTTATTTAGTACATGAATATTTTTTCCTTTATCATTAATGTAACTAAGTTCCTTTATTGTGGTAGAATCAATATCAACTAAGGTAGAAAATGTTTTTAAACCTGACTCTTCAGGTATTTGTGCGCCCCTTAAAAACCTCGATTTTGCATAATCATGGTTTTCAATAACCTCTAATAAAAGCAGGTGTTTCTTATTGTTGTAAGAAATTATTGTAAAAAGTAACCTGTCTTTAATATTAAGCCGGGCCCTGTAATAGTTAGTATTACCCATTTTGCAAACATCAGCACTTTTAAAATCACCTTTGCTCAGTTGTTGCAAAACTTTATCATAGCTTTTTTGAACGTTTTTACTATCAAGTTGGTTGTAAAATAAAATAGGAAGCATGATTTGCTGTCTGTTAAAATTTAAAAAAAGGACAGGCAAATATAATACCCTCGTTTTAATGGAGGTATATAAAAATATTGTGCATATATTTTTTTAAAAAAATGTAAACAGTTTTAACCGTTGGTAAAAATTTTTAAATTTAAATAAGTTGTTTTACCAACTATCACTGCTTCCGCCGCCGCCGCTATCGCCACCTCCAAAATCACTACTGCTGCTACTACTGCTATCGCTACTGCTGCTACTGTTGCTACTGCTGCTGTAACTGCTGCTGCTACTATCGCTACTACTATTATCGCTATAGGATGTGTAATTGTCGCGGCTTTTTATCCCGAATATTTTTTTGATAATAAATACAATAAGACTGAATATAATAAAAGTACTGATCCATCTAAATATATTGTCTATCCAACTAAATATATTAAATATCCAACTAAATATACTACCTATCCAACTAAATAAACTTGCAAAATTACCTTGTTCGTTATCGGATTTTTCTTTTACCACATCCGTTGTTGTTGCTGCAGATTGTTGCATAGTAGTGTCAACTGTGGCTATTTGATCATCATCACCATGGATACTGCCTTTTTGTAAACTATCTCCATAAGGCTTGTTAATAGCAGCAATCATTTCATTGGTGCCCGCATCTATTCCTTCATAAAATTTGCCCGACTTAAAAGCGGGTTTTATGGCGTTATTAATTATAATAGAGCATTGTAAATCTGTAAGGGTAGCTTCTAATCCGTACCCGGTTTGTATTCTTAATTTACGGTCATTTTTTGCTACTAATAACAGGGCACCATTATTTATTTTTTTAACCACCACACCGCCAGCTATACCATATTCTTTTGCTACTAATAACAAAGCGCCGTTGTTTATTTTTTTTAATCCGATTCCCCATTTCCTTGAAATTTCCAAAGCTACATCGGCAATATCAAATCCATTGATCGTTGGCAAAACCACTACTGTAATTTCGTTTGTTGTGGCTCTTCTAAAATTCATTAATTTTTGTTCGAGTAAATTCTCTTCATCAACAGATAAGGTTGAAGTATAGTCGTTTATTAATTTTATAGCACTCGGTTTTGCAGGTATCAATTTAGATAACTGACCATGGACTGAAATACTGATAACAAATAGCAGGAATAGTAAGCAGGTTTTCATAGGTTTTCTTGAGGGATTAGGGGAGTAAGTTTATAGGGTAAATAAAAGAAATATATATTGCAATAAAATATAACTAATTAAAAACGAGCATATTTAAAGCTCAATGAAGCTAAGTTTTTTTATTGAACTCTTTAAAGTAGTCTGTAAGAAATTTAAAAAGAAGCGCATTTTAATATTACTTTTCTTTCTATATGATAAAAAGTAATGACCAATAATTATTGAAGACAATAAATATTTATACCTGAATATCTTTATAAAAAGTTAAGTAAATTTTTTTAATTGACCTTATTGAAAGATGGAGATGAACTATAATTTAATCTGCTATTAATCCAATATTTTTACTATGTGCAATAGCTTGCTCGTTGGTTTTAAACAGGCAAGTATAAATAGATTTATTTTGAATAGACGCTAATAATTCTTTTGTAAGGTTTTCTTTTTCAGCGCTAATATTTCTAATATAAATAGCATGAATTTTATCGGGAAATTTATTAGCAAGGCTGGTATAGATTTCCGGATCTGCTTGAGTATTATCTCCCAATAAAACAAATTGTTGTTTGGGAAACGCTTCTATAATTCGCAGGATTCTGGTTAATTTTCCCTGATGTTTTGTTTTGCCGGTTTTAAATAATTGGTACCATTTTTTTATTCCATTTAAAAGAAAAGCTCCTTTTGGTAAACCGTTGTGTTTAAAAAATTCATTCAGGTCATCATATAAATTCCATTCGCTGCTCGATACATAAAAAAATGGATTAGGCACACCGGGCTCGGCATGCGCTTTTGAAAGTAAATGATAATGTTTTACAACATCAGCAAATGTTTTTCTGCTACGTGGATTTTTTGTAAATAAAACTTTTAATCTTTTACCTGTGCTGGCAGAATGAGACACTAAAACAGTATCGTCTATGTCTGAAATAAATGCGAACTGTGTGGAATGGGGTATAAAAATTTTACCCTCTCCGCTATCGGTAGGCTTACCTTCAGCATTTAGTAAATATACAATAACGGTATGCCAGCCTGCTTCAATGTAAGTATCTGATTTCCATTCAAATTTAAAAAAACCGTCTGCTTCCGTTTTACTATATAAATATTGATTACCCCACTGCAACATTACCGGTAAGTTTGGCAAAGGTTTTACAAAAAATAATTTAATGAGTTGAAAAATATTTAATAAAACATTATTGCTATATCGTTTTCTGATAACAGGTTTGCCTGCTAAAACATGTCCGTAAATAATACAGTTATTTTTGTGCCCATAACCATGGTATACTTTTACGGTAGCCGTACGTTTAATTAAATCATTTATCATAATGCTCTTAATTACGTAATTTAATACAATAGTCCTTTAAATAACATGGTTCATTCAAATTGGTGTAACAATTGTTATGTAATTATATTTAAACGCACGAAAATAATTTTGTAAGCTATGAATGAAAACAAGCGAAAAAAATTACTTTTTATAATAAACCCTGGTTCCGGTAGTGGTGTAATAGATTGGTGTTCAATTATAAAAAATTATTTTGAACTTTCTGATTTCACGATTGATTGCTTTAGCATGCCGGAAGATTGTGATATTCAAAAGATAAAAGATAAAATTCAAATTTTTTTTCCTGATCAGGTAGTTGCTGTCGGGGGCGATGGTACGGTTAAATTAGTTGCTGAATGTTTATTACAAAAAAATATTCCAATCGGTATATTACCTGCAGGTTCTGCCAATGGTTTGGCAAAAGAGCTTGGTATAAGCAGTGATCCAATATTAGCATTGGATGAATTAATAAATGGATATTCTAAAAAAGTGCATGCTATAAAGATAAATAATGAACTATGCCTTCACCTAAGTGATATTGGTTTTAATGCTTTTGTGATTAAAAATTTTGAAACTCAAACAGGCAGGGGAATGTGGGGTTACCTTAAAGCAGCTGTAAAAGCTTTATGGATTCATCGGTATTTGATGATTGAATTACAGTTTCAAAATAAAAAGATAAAACTTAAAGCTGCCATGGTTGTAATTGCCAACGCAACTCAATATGGAACCGGAGCGCTTATTAATCCCCTTGGTAAATTAGATGATGACGTATTTGAAGTAATTGCAGTTAAAAAAATATCATTTCGTGAAATTTTTAAAATGCTTATTTCGCATGAACCTTTTGATCCGAAAAAGACGGAAATATTTCAAACAAATTCATTACTCATACAGTCTAAAAGAAAGGCTCATTTTCAAGTAGATGGTGAATATCTGGGTAAGGTTAATAAGGTACAGGCCGATATAATATTAAATGCTTTGGAAATAATTGTTCCGGCAAAATCGAACTAATTTTACACACTTATAAATTGAATAAAAACTACAATGGAATTTTTAAATCGCAATTATTTAAAAGCATGGTTATTAATTTGGCTGTTGTTTGTAATTGCCTTAAGTACGTTTATTTATATGGCTACAGAAATTATTTTTAAAAATAATATTGGTTTTGATGCTTATATAATTAATTATGTACGTGCTCATGAAACGCAGACCTTGATTGATTTTATGGTTGTTTGTACTTTTTTTGGATCTGCTCAGTTTTTATTACCCGCCTATATTATTTTGGTTGTATTTTATTTGTTCAAAAAAAATAAATCCTATGCCATTGGTATTGCCTTTACAGGTAGTTTTAGTACAATAATAATGTTTATGTTAAAAAACATATTTAAAAGACATCGCCCCTCAATACCCCTTATAAAATCAGTTGTTGGTTATAGTTTTCCAAGCGGACATTCCCTTTCTTCTTTTGTTTTTTGTAGTTTGTTAGCTTACCTCATATTTCAAACAACTTTAAAAAAAACTGTAAAATTTATTATTTCATTTTGTTTACTAGTAATTACGCTTACAATCGGGCTTAGCAGGATAGTTTTAAATGTGCATTATCCCTCTGATGTATTGGCAGGCTTTTGTTTGGGTTTTGTATTTGTGATTATAGCTTTTTGTTTGATAAATAAAAGAAGTACTAAACAAGTTGAAAGTATTATTGCAGAGAAAAAATAGTAACAGACTATTTAAAGTCCTTATAAAAAATGTAATATTGATCAGTTAAATTAAATTGTATTTATAAATAAGTATTATAGTTCAATGAAGACTTTATTGTAAAATTATATTGATCACCAATAAATAATTTTTGTTAACTGGTAAATCATATTTTTACAAAGCAAACAATTAATTTAAACCTAGCATGCATATAGAAATAACAAAAACAACAACATCAAAATTAAAAGACATCGACTTTAATAATATACCCTTCGGTAAATTTACATCCGACCATATGTTTGTGATGGATTATGCTGATGGACAATGGGGCGATTTCAGCATAATACCTTATCAGGGTTTTATGCTTGACCCGCAATCGAAAGCATTGCAATACTGCCAATGTATTTTTGAAGGAATGAAGGCCACAATGGGTGATGATGGTATCCCAAAATTATTACGCCCCGATTTAAATATTGAACGTTTTAATCTTTCTGCAGAAAGAATGTGTATGCCTGTTATTCCACCTGCTATTTTTTTAGCAGCTTTAAAAGCTATTACGGGGTTAGAAAAAGATTGGATCCCTACAAAAGAGGGCTGTGCATTATACCTCCGGCCAACCATGTTCGCAACAGAAAGCTCATTAGCCGTTACACCTTCTGATAGTTATACTTTTTATATTTATGCCGGTCCGGTGCAACCTTACTTTACACAACCTGTTAAATTGGTAACCGAGCAAACCCTTATAAGGGCAGTACCGGGCGGTACAGGAGAAGCAAAAGCGGGTGGTAATTATGCAGGATCTTTATTGGCAAGTAAGCTGGCAAAACAAAAAGGATTCGATCAGATTATATGGTTGGAAAGTCCGGCTTTTAAAAAGATACAGGAAGCTGGAATGATGAATTTATTTTTTGTAATTGGCGATACGGTTATTACACCTAAACTAAGCGGGGCTGTTTTAAAAGGAACAACAAGAACTTATTTTATTGATATTTTAAAAGAAAAAAATATTAAGGTAGAAGTTAGGGATATTTTTATTGATGAAGTATTGGAGGCCTATAAAAATGGTATTTTAAAAGAAGCCTTTGGTTCGGGTACGGCTGCAGTTGTATCGCATATTGCAGAAATAACGCATGGCGATACGCATATGATTTTACCTGCCGAAGGTGAAAAAATAAGCAGTATGCTTTATAAAGAAATTAATGGCTTAAGGGCCGGTACAATTGAGGATAAACGCAATTGGTTAGTACCGGTTGAAACTAATATTTTAATAAATCAATAATAATAAATCAATGCAAAAAATTAATTGGAACACTGTGCCTGTAGAACAGGTAAACGAAAAAATGAAAAGGCAATTTATTCATGGAGAAAAAGTTATGATTGCCAAAATGCAGTTTGAAGACGGATTTACGGTTCCATGGCACTCACACGATAATGAACAAATTACAGAAGTTTTAGAAGGAACCCTTAGATTTTGGTTTGATGATAATGAAGAAAATACAATCGATTTAACTGCCGGAGATGCCATCATAATTCCGGGTAACCGCAGGCATAAAGCATTAATGATTGGCCGGGTAGTGGAGACCGATACATTTGCTCCGCCAAGACAGGACTGGATTGACGGTTCAGATAATTACCTAAGAAAATAAGCAATAAAAAGATTAAAAAATAAATAATGGATTTAGGTATTAAAGATAAAGTGGCATTGGTATTGGCATCAAGCAAGGGGTTGGGTAAAGCCGTAGCAATGGAATTGGCAAAGGAAGGAGCCAAAGTAATAATTTGCGGTACCGACGCTGAAGCCTTAGCGAAAACCAAAGCAGAAATAGAGACAATTGCGCCCAACAAAGTAGTATCAATTATTTGCGATATTACAGACGAAGCCCAACGTAAAAATTTGGTAGATGAAAGTGTAAAAGCTTTTGGTAATATAGAAATTCTGGTAACCAATACGGGAGGTCCGGCTGCAGGGCCATTTGAGCAATTTAAATTAGATGATTGGAAACACCTTTATAATTTATTGTTTTTGAGTGCTGTCGATATTATTCAGCAAGTTTTACCATCTATGAAAGAAAAAGGTTTTGGAAGAATTTTAACCATTACTTCTATTACTGTAAAACAGCCGGCAGATAATTTAATTTCCTCCAATGCAGTGCGCACCAGTTTATTAGGTTTGGTAAAAAGTTTATCTAACGAAGTGGCTATTTATGGAATTACTGTAAATAATATTTTACCCGGTTACACCACTACCAACCGGCTTAAAAATTTAATAGAAAAAAATCCTAAAGTTAATGAGGTAATAGAAACCATACCCATGAAGCGTTTTGGCACTACAGCAGAATTTGCTGCTGCTGCTTTTTTAGTAAGTGAAAGGGCAAGTTATATTACAGGTCAATCATTAGCAGTTGATGGTGGCTGGATAAAAGGGCATTAGCCTTAATAAACTTCAGGCAGACTTTGAAATTAAATTTAGTGTCTGCCTGAACTTTGCAAAATAAAATAGTAATAGTAGATTGTTATAATGCTGTAATAACTTGTTCAATAATAAGTTTATGAGCTTACCAACTCTTTTAAGCAGCCTTAACCAACTTTTATTCGCCACTTATAGTCTTCTTAACATTACGGCATCGGGTGCTGAATATTTTTATTATCCTATCAATTTTAAAAAATCATCTTTTCTTCTTCTGGAAATTTCTATAACATCTCCATTCTCCAATTCAATTGATCCTCCATCTGTCTTGTTATATTTTTTTATCATTTTTATATTTATAAGGTGTGAGTTATGCACTCTGAAAAAATTATAACTTACCAGCAGGTCTTCAAAATCTTTTAATGTTTTACTTACAATTAATTTTTTTCCATTAGTAAAATATAAAGTACTGTAATTATTTGAACTTTCAACCCTCACAATATCTTTTACAAAAGGGAAAAAAATACCATCAAATGTTGGTACGCTTATTTTAATTTGATCTGTATTGGTATTTTGCAATTGCTGCAGCAACACTTTTAATTGTTCGTCGTTCGAATAATTTTTATGCTGCGAATTTAATTTATCTGCCATTGCAATCAACTCATCTTTATCAACCGGTTTAAGTAAATAATCGAAGGCACTAAATTTTATCGCTTTAATACCAAACTGATCGTAGGCTGTTGTAAACACTATTTTAAAATTAATTTCCTTAATTTTTTCCAGTAAGCTAAATCCATTTATAATTGGCATTTCAATATCCAGAAAAACAATGTCCGGCCTGTTTTGCTCCAAATATTCAATTGCCTTTTGTGGTTTGGTAAAACTTGCCAGTACTTCAATAGTAGGACAATAAATTTTTATTTTTTCCTGTAAGGTTTGAATGCAATGGCTTTCATCATCAATAATTATAGCTTTTATCATTTTTTAATTTTGTAAAAGTGGAATAATAATTACAATTTTTGTACCTACTGGTTTATTGGCACCATCATACAAATCAATAATTTTATACGTGATATTGATATTGTTTTTTTGGTTATACAAATCAATTCTATTTTTCGTAATGTCTATGCCATAACTTTTATGGGTAAAACTATTAAAGCTTTTTTGCGCCATCGATTTTTTTCTGCCAATACCATTATCTTCCAAAGTATATTCAAGGCATTCATCGTTGGTAATATTTATAGATACAGTTAATTTCCCTTTTTTATCTTCCAAATGTCTTAAGCCGTGTAATATAGCATTTTCTGCATGCGGTTGCATTAACATGGGTGGCAGCATAATATTATCGGCTAAAATATTATCCGGAATTTCAAAAATCACTTCAAATTTATTGTTGGTTCTAATTCTTTCTAATTCAATATAAAGTTGTAAAGTTTCTATCTCTTTTTCCAACGCAATTTTTTCCGATTTACTGTTGTCTAAGATATTGCGTATAAGTTTTGAAAATTTACCTAAATATTCAGAGGCAATTAATTTCTCGTTTTTAAGAATAAAGTTTTCTATACTGTTAAGACTATTAAAAATAAAATGAGGGTTCATTTGGCTACGTAATGCATCAAGCTGTGCTCCCTTTAAGTTTTGTATTGTATTTGCCAATTCTATTTTATTTTTTCTCAACGCATTTTTATTAGTGATTTCTACTAATTTGTTAGCAATATTAAAAGCAATATTGGTCAGCAGTTGTAAATGATGAGTTGTAAAAAAACCTTTTTGACTATGTTCACTATCAATAATTCCCAGCACTTCATTTTCATATAAAATGGGCACGCATATTTCGCTCAGTCTGTTCATTTCGTCACGTTTTCTTTTGTTAGGGCAACATGCCCTACAACACCCTGGCCGGGTAAAACATCAAAAGGGAGTTTATTAATTTCTTCAATCGAACCTTTGGGCCCATAGCCGGCTTTTTGTTCCAATTTAGTTTTGTTTTCGTTCCATAGATAAATCATGCAATCTTCAAATCCAAGTTTTGCTATTAGTTTTTTAGCAACATCCCATAAAACTTCTTCTTCGGTATTAAAATCTTTTAAAGCAGAAGAAAAGTAGTTGCTGATTTGTGAAAGCTCTAATTGATTTTTATATTGCTCTGCAGATAAACGTTGTATTTCTGTTCGCTGGCTTTCGGTATTTCTTACCGTTTTTAATCGCCACCTGTATAATACTATTAAAACCCATAATAAAAGTAGTACAGAAATAATTTTAAATAACCAGGTTTCAAACCATCTTGGTAAAACGGTAAAAGTTATGCTATCAATATTTACAGATTCTTTACTATTAATTTTTCCGGTTACTTCTATGGTGTATGTACCCGGTGTACTATAATTCAGGGATACTGAGCCGTTATTGGTTTTAATCCACGCGGTATCTTTTCCTTTATACCGATAATAATATTTTCTTTCGCAGTTGCTGCTAAAATCAATAATGCTAAAATTTATACTTACCGGAAAATCTTTAAAATTAATTTTTACCTGTTTTTGTAATTTACTGTTTACTTGCAAACTAAGAGTACTGTCTGCGCCTTGTACGGCTGTTATAATTATTTTGGGGTTATTGTTTATTAATTTGTTAAGTCTGTCAATATTTATTTGGGTTACTACACCTGAGTTACCAACAATTAAATTATTGTATTTATCTATAAAAAAAGCAACATCATATTCTTGTCTTGATAAGGGTAAACCATCTTTTACGGTATAATTTCTAATCTCATTCGTTTTAGTATTCAGCATACTTATTCCTGTTTGATAAGTAAGCCAAATATTATTATCCTTATCTACTGTAATTTTTTCTGTAATATTATTTATTAATCCATTTGTAGTAGTTAAAAGTGTTTCTTTTTTTGTTAAAAAATTATATTTTAATAATCCGCCATCGCCTGTAATCCATAAATTATTTGCTTCATCAAAACAATATTCATAAATCGTTGATAAAAATTTACCATTTTTGTTAATAGGAAATTTTAAAAACTCATCTGTTATTTTATTGTAAGTGTAAATTGTATTTGCATTATTTATCCATAGTCTGCCTGTTTTATCAAAAAATATTTTATTGATATTGCCGAGATTGATTTTTTTTCCTTTGTCTGCATATTTAAATTCCTTTGTAAATAATTTTGTTTTTAAATTAAATATTTTAATGCCACCTGCTAACATGCGCACCCAATATTCTTCTTTATTAATTGGCAATAAATCCCTTATTAATTTTATGATGGTATCCTTAGATTGATTTTTTTTAGCCGAATAAAGTATTGGCGAAAAAACGCCTTTATCTAAAAGGATAATACCTGTTTTCCCACTCAGTAAATATTTATTATCATCAATTCGTAAAAAACTTCTTACATCTAAATCATAATTTTTGCCCTTATATTTAAAGCTTTTTATTGCATTTTTAAAAATAAAATTACTATCGTAAAATCTGATGCCATTGTACTCTAACAGGCCAAAAGCATAGCCGCTATTATCAAGTTGAATACCATTACGTACTAAATTATCATAAAAAATATCAGCTGGTTTTCCTCTTTCATAGGTATAAGCATTATTAATAGACTCCCTTACAGGATTGGCTTCCAGCAGACCAGCCATGCCAGTTGTTATGTAAACTTTTCCATCGGCAGCAGAAAATATTGTTCCTGCAGATATATTTGAATTTAGTTCTCCTTCAACCGTTATTAATTGGTATTGTATTTTTTCTGTAAAGGGATCTATAACAATAATACTTCCTGTACTCCATTCCCCGGCCAATATCCAATATTTTCCATTCAGGTCTTTGTATTCCGATAATCCGGCAAAAACCTTTTTATCTGTTTTATTTTTATTTACATTTAAAACCCCTGTTATATTTTTTTTGGTTTTAGTAGTTTCATTAATAATACTAATACCTCCATGCCATTCGCCAAGCCATAGTTTTCCGGTATGGTCTTTTAAAATACTTAACGGGTCGTAAATACTGCTATCGCAAACCCTTGTTGTTTTATATGTTTTTGTATCAAATAAAAATATACCGCGCTGGCTCATCAGGTAGATAGACCCATCCATTTGCGCTGCAGACATTGTTCCCTTTATAGTATTACTAATGCCTTTATTATTAAAGCTATCTTTAGTAGCATTAATTGAAAATGGAATAAATTTTTTTGATAACTTATTAAATTTGCATAATTCTCCTCCCATGCCATAGGTGCCAAAAATATTGCCAGCTGTATCAACATGTATAACTGCCAAATCTCCCAAAACGGTATTGCTGTCTTTTGGATTGCTGCTGTAATTCCTAAATTTTCCTGTAGACGGGGTATAACAACTAACACCTTTTAATTGGCTAACC
>ENA-OBIO01000600-OBIO01000600.1-metagenomes-genome-assembly--contig:-NODE-600-length-17705-cov-4.49093_pt1 | contig 17705 bp, 17 predicted proteins | sample MGYA00153383_OBIO01 | MGnify analysis MGYA00153383 | reverse complement strand
AAAGGCATACCTAGAGTCGATCGCGCTCAAACTTTTTAGACCTGAATCCTTACATCCCAAGTAAATAGAGCAGTTCACTAGAACTATTATTTACTTGGGATCTTTAAAATTATTAAATAATGCCAAAATGTTCGATTTAGTGTAAACTACAACACAGAAACAAGTACGCTAATTAATCAAGATATTAAGTGGCTTGAGTACTGGCTGTTCAACAGCTCCAGCTTTTGTTGTCAAGGTGTAAGCCCAAAGTAAGTAATTAATTTCTTTCTCCATTGCTCAGAGCTTGGTAGCTAGAGATCCAGCCAGATCTATAACTTTAGGTTGCTGGAGAGATTAGTACTTATCTATTAGTTGTTCGGCCGCGATCGCAGTTACTAGTCAAGCGTATGTGCTTAGTTGCGAACGGGGGGTACCAAGAATTCCATTCCTCAATGAATCAATTTCACCAAAACTTTATTATCAGAGTAATCGATCTCTACGGTTTAGAACTTGATGGCGATCCAATCGATAGCCTAGTCGAAGCTTGGTTACAAAAATACGATTCGAGCTGGATCGTCAAAGCGATCGTTGAGTCTCTTTATCGAGGACGGTACAAGATCAAATCTGTCGATAATATTCTTAAAGATTGGCACCGACTGGGTAAGCCTCGCCATAATTTTACACCTGAATATGAGCGAGAAATTTTACAAAATTTGCCCGATCCGATCGATATACCTGTGGCGATCGTCCCATTACCGTCGTCACCAGATAATTGTTCATCTCCGGTAGCACAACCTCAGTGGCAAAGTAGTGTCGCGGAAGCATCAGGCACTCAATTTGCAGCATATCAACCACCGCTCGTCAGTAGTGAAAATCTCGATCCCGAAGAGTCAGCTCCCTTTGGACGTCATCACTCCAGCAATTGCCAACTAGGTTCGCAAGTTGAGATCGCAGTTGTAGAAACTGCTAACTCAGAATCGCCCTCGATCGAAGACTCTGAGGAAGATCGCAACCGTAGCGTATTTAGATCGTTACCACAATTATCTTCAGGGATACTCAAGGGAGCCGCTAATGAAAATGGCAAAGGTGGAGATCGATCGCATCGCATCATTACCCAACCAGTCAAGCATCATTTGTTTAGCACTCTCAAAGCGATCGTCGATCCAAATCATCAGCAGGGAGTAGCAGCTTATCCTTCAGTCTGTCTGCCACTATACGTAGTAAATCCTAACCCCCCTCACACTAGACAATTCCAACCTCCGCTCGAACATCCGAGTGAGGAACAATGTTTGTAAATTTATTTGTTAATTGTCAGTAGAGCAACCCAAATATCATCTAACGATTGCGGAGCACTTGTAATAAGGTTGAAAAATAGCTGGGAATAGGTGCAGTGACACTAATCAATTCCCCTGTATGTGGATGGATCAATTGCAAGTGCCAAGCATGGAGAGCTTGCCCTGGTAGATTGACACCGATCGATCTACCCGAACCGTAAACAGGATCGCCAACGATCGGATGTCCCATTTTGGCAGCATGAATGCGGATTTGATGAGTTCTGCCAGTTTCAAGCCGAAATTTAATTAAGCTAAAACTTCGCAATCTTTCTTCAATCTGCCAGTGAGTCACCGCAGATTTACCACCTTGTTCGAGCGGTAAGACGGTATTTCTGAGTCGATCGACTGGATGACGTCCGACAGGTAGATCGATCGTCCCGCTTTCGACCTTAGGTGTGCCGTAGACTATTCCCAAATACTCTCGCCTAGCAGTTTTAGCCTGAAGCTGTTGTTGGAGGTGCTGGTGGGCGAAATCGGTCTTAGCCATGACGATAGCACCAGTGGTATCCTTGTCTAAACGGTGAACGATACCTGGACGCTGAACCCCGCCGATACTGGAAAGGGGGCAATGAGCAAGTAAGGCATGAACTAAAGTACCCGTACTATGTCCGGCGGAGGGGTGAACTACCATCCCTGCAGGTTTGTTGACGATCAGTAGATGCTCGTCTTCATACAGGATCTCCAGCGGAATAGCTTCAGGAACGAGATCGAGTGGCTCAGGTTCAGGGATGTGGATACATACGCGATCGCCAGATTTCAATTTATACTTTTTATCATCACATACCCGCCCCGCGATTTGAATGTGCCCCAGGGCAATTAGTTTTTGCCAACGCGATCGAGAAAAATCTGGCAATTGCAGACTCAGCCAGAGATCGAGCCGAGGTTCGGAACAATCTTCAGCTTCGACAATTAATTCAATCGATTGCTGCTCGTTGATGGATTCCTCATCGAGTATTGGTAAATTATCTATCCCGACTGCATTCACTAAATTCATCTAAATCGATCGCTATGAAAAACAAACTTCGTCATTATCGTACCGTGCGGATTGAAAATCAGGATGGTAGATTTACAATCCGTGGTATGGGTAAATGGTATCACCAGTGGCGCGACCCTTACCATTTACTCCTAACTGTTCCCTGGATTGGATTTGCGGGGATTGTGTCGATCGCGTATTTATTGCTAAATGCGTTATTTGCATTGGCATATCTAGCTGGGGGTGATAGCTTGGAGGGGGCAAAACCTGGTTCTTTTTGTGATGCCTTCTTTTTTAGCGTTCAAACTTTAGCTTCGATCGGGTATGGAGCTATTCATCCTAAGACATTTTATGCTAATTCGATCGTGACGATCGAATCGATCGCTGGTCTATTATTAATTGCGGTATTGACTGGACTAGCTTTTGCAAGATTCTCTCGCCCGATCGCCAAGGTATTATTCAGTCAATTTATCCTGATTACTACCCACAATCGTCAGCCTACGCTAATGTTTCGAGTGGCAAACGAACGGCATAATTTCATTCTGGAAGCTACTGCTCAGATGTATCTAATTATAGATGAATTAACTGATGAGGGAGCATTTATGCGGCGAATTCACGAACTTAAATTAATGCGCCATCGGACTCCTAGTTTAATTCTCACTTGGACGATTATGCACTCGATCGACTCAGATAGTCCACTCTATGGTTTGACAGCTAGCGCTCTCGAACAACGTCACGCGAATATTAGTGTCTTAGTTGGCGGTGTAGATGAGACTGTTGCATACACAATTACGGCTCGACATGTTTATGCTACCGAAGAAATTTTATTCAAGCATCGGTTTGAGGATATTATCTACACTTCAGAGAATGGAGATCGCTACTTTAACTATAGTCGCTTTCACCAAGTTCAACCGATCGATTGAATCGTGAACAGTTGATAGCGAAGTAATCGTACCTTTAGGTAGGTAGCTCTAAACCCTTGATATTCGTTAAAAATGGGGTATTTAGTGGTGCTAATTTGAGGGACTTCTTTATTTGTACATTTTTAATCATTGGCGTAACCTTTCTGAGATAGAATCGGCAAATTGGAACCAATATTCTGAATAAAAGTATGCTGGTAATTCAATGGGTGGGTGTACATATAAATGGTGTGCATACAAACCCGCACTCATCCCTAATAATTGCCAACCAACAATCAATAGAAAACCGATCGATTTACTCCAGCCCTTAATTTTTAGGTCTAAACTGACTAATAGTCCAGCGGTACATAATACGACAGTATCTACAAAGAATTGGAGCCAAGTTAATAAAATTACCGACCCAATACTTGCTAAAATTATGAGAATAAATGCTCTTGTATCCGTCTTGAAAAAGCCACCAAAACTTAATGACACGCTGCGGCTAGGGTAGCTCACAAACCCACCGAGAACAACCACCCCAACTGCACATACCCACCACACTACTCGATCGCTAGTCCACTCATACAGTAGCCAGCCAAAAGTAGTATAAGTCAAAAACAATAGTAATAAAGAAGTCCACGGTAATTTAGGCGTAGAAGATGTTTGACGATCCACGATGAGTTAAGACTTCAAAAGATTAATACAAGTTTATAATATCCTGAAAATTAATTATTAATTATTTCTGGTTTTGAAGCTGCCAGACTAAGTTAAGTGCATTATCAGAGCTTTTTTTATTACCTTGCTGCTGATATAACTTTGCCGCCATCTTGAAATCGCTCGTAGCACCCGATCGATCTTTAAGAGACTGACGCGCCGCAGCACGATTGTAATAAGCTTCCGCAGCATCAGGAGCGATCTCGATTGTTTTACTAAAATCAGTAATTGCCGCCTGAAAATTGTTTAATTTTATTCGGTTGAGTCCACGATTATTATAAGCAAAAGCATAATCGGGCTTGAGTTGGATTGTTTTATCGTAATCAGCAAGTGCGCCTACATAATCACCAGTTTTTCGACGGATATTAGCACGATTATAGAAGCTAGGATAATAATTGGAGTTGAGAGCGATCGCTCGATCGTAATCAGCGATGGCTCCTTTATTATTACCCAATTCCGATCTCGTCCAGCCCCGATTGTTATAAGCGAGATAATAATTAGAGTTCACTCTAATCGCTGAATCATAATCGGCGATAGCACCTTTATTGTCACCTAATTTATATTTAGCTAAACCACGATTGAGATAAGCTTCAGCTCGATCGGGTTTAATTTTAATTGCTTGAGAAAAATTATTAATTGCTCCTGCTAAATCTCCTGATTGGATCAGATTTCCCCGATTGAGATAGGCATCTACATAGTTGGGATCGAGCTGAATTACTCGATCGAGATCGCTTATAGCTCCCTGCTTATCACCAATTTTTTCTTTAGCAACCGATCGATTAAAATAACTAGATAGATTTCGAGGATTTAATTGAACGACTCGATCGTAGTCATCGATCGCCTTTTGGCTATTACCAGAGAGATCGTAGGCAATTGCTCGATTGTATAAAGCTTTCTCAAAATTAGGTACGATTTGAATCGCATTAGAAAAATCAGCGATCGCACCAGGATAGTCTTTATTTGCAAACTTTTGATTGCCTGCGGCTACAAGATTGTTAGCTTGCTGTTGAGGATTTTGGGCAAGTCTGTCGATATTTCCAGGCGTAGGCTGGAGTAAAGTATTAGCACTTGCATTGTCCCAACTAGCGATCGAAGTAGTAAAAAGCATTGCGGTCGGCGCAATAACTGTAAAAATAATAGATAGTTTCATATTAAGGGCTTGAATCAAATCAAGGATAAAAATATGCAGATATGAGTTAGATTATGTCTTAAATAACCGATTGAACACCAGCGTAATTTACGCGCATTTTTATTGTAGCGTGAGTTAGATCTGGCAGATGGCGATCCTACCCCCTTCCCACCAAAGAAATAGACAGTCGAGATCCACCATTCACCATTCACCATCCACTATCCACCCTTACCCTAGATGTCTAATTCTTGGCTGGGAAGGGAGTATGTGAGTTTCGCTTGTTAAATTTGACTCGGAGGATCGGCTCTACGCCAGCAATCTAAGAGTTAAACTACTGTAGGATCGGCTACAATTGCCTAACTTAACGATCGTCGATCGATTGCAGTTGCGCGGATTTATTAAAGTAACGGTTGGCAATGCCACTAGTTACGAGGAGCGCGGCAATAGTATTACTTGCCATCACGGCGAACAAAACCACAATCTGATATCCAGCCGCATTTACAGGTTGAACATCAGCGAGTAATTCCCCTGTCAAAAATCCAGGAATCGCGACCAAACCTGCTACCATCAAAGTATCGATCGTTGGTAATAGAGCGGATTTGATGGCTATTTGACGATAAGATGCGATCGCTTGAGCGGGAGTTGCGCCTAGACTCAGATGAGTTTCAATTTCTGCTTGGTGTCGCTCGATCTCACCAATCAACCGTTCTCCCGCAACCGCCGTATTATTGAGCAGATAACCCAGACAGATCCCCGCCACAGCCAGTAAATATTGAGGCTCATACCAATTAGTCGGCTTAATCACCACCAAAATTGTGTACCCAACTGCGATAATTAGCCCCGTAAAGATAGCTCCACCGACAATCGGGAGCAGATGCTCGATCCGATCGCTAATCCGGTTATTAGCAGCAATTGTCGTCGCGATCGCGATCGCACAAATCCCTCCTACAGTTACCAGGGGAGTATTTAATTGCCAGATTATCTGCAATCCAAAACCCATCACCAATAATTGCAGGATCGATCGAGCTGCTGCTATAGCCATTTGTCCGGCTAATCCCACTCGTTGCCATTGTAACAGCCCGATCGAGATGGCAATTAAACCAAATGCCCAGGCTAGATCTAATAAATCTAATACATGTGGAGGATGATTCATGGATGGGAGATAAGTTACATTACAGATCGAAACCAACCGCGCTTCCAAAAGAAGAAAACTAGACTACCTGCGGTTGTCATCATCAAAGCCAGACAAAATGGATAACCCCAATACCATCCTAATTCGGGCATATTTACGGGAGATTTGGCGCGATCGAAATTCATCCCATATAACCCCGCAATAAATGTCAGTGGAATAAAGATCGCTGAAACAACGGTGAGTAATTTCATGATTTCATTCATTTTATTACCCACGGCGGAGAGGTAGACATCCATCAACCCCGTTGCTAGTTCTCGATAGGTTTCCACCATATCCATCACCTGAACTGTATGATCGTAGCAGTCGCGCAAATAGACCTGAACCTCACTACTAACTAGATCGCTACCATCTCGAATCAAAGAATTAATCGCATCTCTCTGCGGCCAAATTGCCCGTCTAATCGTCAGTAATTCCCGCCGAACTTTATAGATTTTTTCCAGTGTCGATCGATCGGGACGCGTAATGACTTCATCTTCCAAATCTTCAATTAATTCTCCATAGTATTCTAAGACTGGAAAAAACCCATCCACGATCGCATCGAGGAGACAGTAAGCTAAATAATCAGCACCTTGCGTCCGAATAATTCCGCGATCGACATCAATCCTTTGGCGCACACCATGAAAGCAGTCTTCTTCGGGTTCTTCTTGAATTGTGAGTAAGTAGTTTTTACCTAATACTAAACTAACTTGCTCTTTACTAAACCCAGTTCGATCTGGATTTAGGACTACCATAATCGCAATAATTAGTAACTGATCTTGGTAATGTTCGATCTTCGGACGTTGTGGAACATTTACCACATCTTCTACTAACATCCGATGTAAATTAAAAATGGGACTCAAAGCATCCCATGTCTCCATATTTCCCAATCCTAAAACATCTACCCAAGATACAGTATGAGTATTTAAATGCTGTTTAATAATCTTTGGATCGGCGATCGAAACTCGTGTCGCTCGATCGCGATCGTAATCGATCAAAACTAACTCTGCTGGTTGTGCATCTGGACTCAAATGTAATTGTCCTGGGATTGTTCCTGGTCGATCGTAAAAATAGTCCAACCGTGACGTTTCTGGCGGTTTATAAGTACTAGGAAAATCTAGGTTTGACATATATTTATCTAAAAATATGGGTGTCGATCGACTATATAGCGATTCAAAATCAGTATTAGACATTGGTGCGTTACGGCTGATGCCTAACACACCCTACATTAACCTAGACATTGGTGTGTTGCCATACGTAGGGTGTGTTAGCGGAGCGATTTGCGCTCGTCGGGTTCCCCGACGGTTTAGCAAATCAAGACAGCGTAACGCACCGAAGATAGATAGCTACTAATTACAAATAATATCTAACCGTTGTAACGACGCAACTGCGTTTACCTCGCAAAGCCGCCTTGAGAAATAAAGTAGTTTGGTTGTGCAATATGCCTTCCCACCAATTTCGCGTCACAAATGCCGGAATGATAATCGTCGATAACACATTGGGATGTTGTTTTTCATAGTTAGAAATAAAATCAACAATTGGTTCGATCAAAGAACGAAATGGTGAGTCAATAATTTCTAACTGAATATCTGATTCTAACTCTTCCCAGCGTTTGCGAAGCTTTTCGCGATCGGTACTGCCGATATCTACATGCACCGCAACGATCTCATCAGCGATACTGCGAGCATAGTCTAGTGCCTCCACTGTACCGCGATTGAGATGCCCGACAATTACGATCGCTGGATGGGTAACAGTTTCGGTACGCGGACGCGGAACATAACCCCGTGGAGCCAGATCGTGAATACTCAGGCGTTCGGCAACGTACTGATAATGACGATGAATACTGAAAAAGACCGTCACAACGACAGGAATCGCCACCACAATCAACCATGCTCCTGCAACAAATTTAGTGACAATAATCACTGTCAATACAATTAGTGTAGCGAGTGCACCAGCTCCATTTAATACTGCGCCAGTATGCCAGCCAGGAGTTTTTAGCTTAAACCAATGAACTACCATCCCAGTTTGAGATAGGGTAAATGAAGTAAATACACCCACTGCATATAGAGGTATAATTGCATTCACCTCCGCTCTAAAAATAATCACGAGGATCGCCGCCGCACCACTCAGAAAGATAATCCCATTGGAATACACCAATCTATCTCCCAAAATCGATAACTGTCTGGGTAGAAAACCGTCTCGCGATATATAAGAACACAAGCGGGGAAAATCAGCATAACTAGTATTAGCAGCTATTAATAGAATCAATAGCGTAGCAGTCTGAAGAAAATAGTAGAGAATACTACCATCGCCCAAAATTCTGCGCCCTAATTGTGAGACAGCCGTTTCACCTTCCGCCGGAATAATCTGATAAAGATGGGATAAATAAGTAATACCCATAAACATCGTCCCTAAAATCACCCCCATATAAATCAGGGTGATCCGAGCATTTTTCCACTCGACTGGTTTAAAAGCTGACACCCCATTAGAAATCGCTTCTACCCCTGTCAACGCCGAACAGCCAGCAGAAAAGGCTCTAAGTAGAAAGAATAGAGTCAAAGATTCTTTCACAGGGAGAGTTGGGGCAGTTATCGGCGGTGCATTGCCACTTACTTGCTGATACAGCCCTACCGCAACCAGGATAAAAATACTGAGAATAAATGCGTAGGTGGGAATCATAAACAAATTACCTGATTCCTTCACTCCCCGCAGATTTGCCAGCATAATCAGGAAGATAAAAAATAAACACAGCACCACGCTGTGTTCCTTTAAGCTAGGCAAGGCGGAGGTAAGTGCAGCAGTACCTGCCGATACACTCACTGTCACCGTCAGGATATAGTCAATCATTAGGGAACCGCCAGCAACTAAACCAGGGAGTAATCCCAAATTTTCAGTTGCGACAATATAGGCACCCCCACTACTGGGATAAGCTTTGATTGTCTGGCTGTATGACAAGACTAGAATCGTCAGCAGCAGCACAATCGTGGCGGCGATGGGGATGGAATAACTCAGCGCGGCACTACCCGCAGCCACTAAAATCAACAAAATTTCTTCAGTAGCATAAGCCACGGAGGACAGCGCATCAGAGGATAGTACCGCTAAGGCGGTGGCATTGCTGAGTCTTTCCCCCGCGTGGGCACTAGTCGGTAATGACTTGCCAACCAGTAGCCGTTTCAGTCCAGATAATGACATATGGTTAAACTAATAGTGGGTAGTTGCTGGTGAATATATTCACTCTCTAACTTTAGATATTTTTTGATAAAGAGCGGATTCGATCGATTGTTAGCGATATTATACGCTGTGCCAAGATCGCAGAACTGCCATATTATCTCATATTAGCCAAGCAAGTTAATTATCATTGACTCACTAAAGACTCTACATCGCTATTTTAGCAACTAAATACATGGAAAATAGCTCCAATCTATGGTGGATTTATGCCTTACTTTCAGCTTTTTTTGCTGCTCTAACTACAATCTTTGCCAAGATTGGGGTCGAAAATATCGACTCTAATTTAGCCACAGCCGTGCGAACAGTTGTAGTTGTTTTCATTGCTTGGGGAATAGTATTAGCACAGGGCAATATTAGCCAGTTAACCACAGTACCCTCTCGCACACTGATATTTTTAGTTATTTCTGGTGTCGCTACTGGTTTCTCTTGGCTTTTTTACTTTAAGGCATTGCAAATGGGTAAGGCTGCTCAAGTAGCACCAATCGATAAATCTAGTGTGGTAATGGTTATCCTCTTTTCAGCAATTTTTCTCCAGGAACCACTCACACTCAAAGTTATCCTTGGTGGCTTCCTGATTATCATCGGTACTTTGGTTTTAGTGCTGTAGTATTGACAACATTATGCCTCTGACTTCTGGGAAAATAATCCCAAAATTGGACCGAGGATCGCACCAAAGACAAATCCCCCAGCATGTGCCCAATAAGCAACACCACCGTTTTCCATCCCTACATTAGTACGCGGTGCGAGCGTAGCAAAACTATATAAAGCTTGTTGAAAAAACCAAATTCCTAGATAAAAATAAGCAGGAATATTAGTAAAAAATGGAAAAATGCCGATCGGAATAACAGTCTTAACACTGGCATTGGGAAACCGAATAATATAAGCTCCCATCACACCTGCGATCGCCCCACTAGCACCCAGCGATGGCAACTGCGAACCTTGACTAAAATACCATTGAGTTAAACTTGCTAATACACCACAAGCTAGATAAAAGAATAAGAACTTGAAATGTCCTAATTGGTCTTCGACATTATTGCCAAAAATCCACAAAAACAACATATTTCCGGCGATATGTGCAAATCCGCCGTGGAGAAATTGAGATGTAATCAGAGTCAAAATTTCTGGTGGTTCTCCTGACAAAATCGGTACTGGAGTTCCAGCGAATGCACCTGTAAGTTGAGCGGGTACGACTGCCCATTGATAGAAGAAATTGGTCAACTGGCGTTCGGGGAAGGACAATTCATAGATAAATACCAGAACGTTGGCGGCAATTAACCCATAAGTAACAACTGGGGTAATTCGGGTGGGATTATTGTCGTCGATCGGAAACATATTAAGTTAGGGGATAGGGGACGGCTGTCGATCCTCAGATCTACTTGGATCGATCGACAGCAAGAAGACGATCGGGGTGCGAGTGTCATCAGTTCGATAGTGCAATCTCGATCTCAGTGATTCTTTGTTATGAGTATTCCTCAACTAACAATAATTTAACATCGAGCCTATCTATCCATTGGCATATTGTCTGCTCGGCACGATCGCCTCGTCAACCCCAATTCGATCGATCCAAGGTATGAATCGAATCGCAGGATTGACAACAGGCGCGCCACAACTAAAGCTGTTGACATCCTCTGATGTCATACCAAATACCTAGTCACTAATGATTTACTAAGACATAAACTGCACCAATTACGACTGCACCACCACCGAGTCGAAATAATTGTGCTTGAAACTTGGGTTGATAACGATCGATCGCCAATCCCATCCCAATTCCAGCTAGATGCAATGTAGCAGTTGAAACGATAAAACCAAACCCATAAACCAATCCTGAAGCTGTCGAAGGCATTTCGGCTCCATGAGCGTAGCCATGAAAAATAGCCAGAACCGCGACAATCCCCGCGCTGACAGCTAGTGGTAAACGAGCGGCAAATAGTAGCAGCAAACCGAGCACAAAATCAGAAACTAAAATTCCCTGTTCGACACCTGGTAAAGGTAGCCCAAAATGTCCCAGCACGCTACTACTAGCCATTGCCAGCATAAAGGCACTAGGCACTATCCACAGAGCCTTCCCGCCGATCTGAGCTGCCCATAAACCCACAGCTACCATCGCCAGGATATGATCCAAACCACCGATCGGGTGTGCCAATCCATGCCAAAATCCACTAGTATCCCCAACACCTGTATGGGCACTAGCAATCTGTGGAATCAGTAGAGTAATCGCGATCGCCCCAGCTAGATACTGCCAAAATTGATTTTTTTTCATCATGAATATCCCTGAATTACCAATTAATTTAACATTAAGATGGTCTAGGGCTTGCTGTTCTTTACGTTACAAAACATCAATCTTCATCGATATCTTCACTTTCAGTCTCGGCTGGAAGTGCAGCGACGATCGCATCAATTACCCGCCCGACTGGGATAATTTCCATACCTAGATCGGGAAAAGTTTGATGTCCTTTGGGCACGATCGCGCGTTTGAAGCCCAACTTAGCCGCTTCTTTCAAGCGTAATTCTAATTGCGATACCTGTCGCACCTGTCCGCCCAAACCAATTTCTCCAATTAGGATCGTAAATGGAGCCACCACTCGATCGCGGAAACTGGCGACGATCGCGATCGCCATCCCCAGATCCACGGCTGGTTCCTCTACGCTCAATCCCCCCGCCGAAGCTACATAAGCATCTAACTTAGAAAGCGGAATCCCGACGCGCTTTTCTAACACCGCCAGAATTTGCGTCAAACGGTTGTAATCGATACCTGTACCCGCCCGTCTCGGCGATGGGTAACTCGTCGGACTCACCAACGCCTGTAATTCCACCACGATCGGTCTAGTCCCCTCACAGGCGACGACAATCGAGGTACCTGGAGCCATCCCCTGTCGATCGCCCAGGAACAGCTCAGACGGGTTGTCAACCTCTCTTAACCCGCGATCGACCATCTCGAACACTCCTACCTCGTGCGTGGCTCCAAAGCGATTCTTGGTCGATCTGAGCAGCCGATGGGATGCAAACCGATCGCCTTCAAAATACAGCACGGTATCGACCAAATGTTCTAAAACTTTCGGCCCCGCGATCGCCCCCTCTTTGGTTACATGACCGACGATGAGCAGGGTGATGTCCTCACGCTTGGCAACCTTCATTAGAGCTGCCGTACACTCCCGTACCTGTGCCACCGAACCCGCTGCTGATGTCAGTGCTGGAAAGTAGACTGTTTGGATACTATCAATCACCGCTACATGGGGTTTGAGCGATTCCAACTCCCTGAGAATTTCTTCTAAATCTGTCTCAGCTTGGATATATAAATTTGCCCCATCCGCCACAGTTAAATTCACGGGTGTCTCTGGTAGCTCCATTGCTGCGGCTTCTTCACTCGTCAGTTCTCCTTTTGTGCCCTCGACTCCCAATCTTGAGGCGCGGAGTTTCACCTGCTTGGCAGATTCTTCTCCACACACATACAGCACTCGATAGTGCTTGGACATCAGATTGGCAGTTTGCAGCAGTAGGGTAGACTTACCAATCCCTGGATCGCCACCGATCAATACTAGCGAACCAGGAACAATCCCACCACCCAAGACGCGATCTAGTTCGCCAAAACCCGATGCCCAACGTTCCTCTTCACCATCAATAATTTGGGGAAAAGTCAGCGCGGCGAGTGGATGGGGTTGTTCATTCGATCGACTATTAGCATTTTTAGCACCGAGTCCCCTCGAAGCCGATGGCGGTGCTTGCTCGATGAGGGAGCCATAAGTATTACAGATTGGGCATTTGCCATACCACTGCGGTGATGTCGATCCGCATTCATTACAGACATACGATGTGCGCGGCTGTTTTGCCATTCTGTGGGAGTTAGGGGTTAGAGGATTCGATCCGGTTGTTAAAAAATATTAAGAATTTTGAAGCGGCGATCGACGTGGGTTCCGATTTCTGAGGGGGTTTGACCGCCCCAATTTAGTTGGAATCAATGATAATCTTAATCATAGGATGTTAAAAATTAACGTTAAAAAAATTACCACTATACGATAGGAGCTTTGATAAGCTTGGAAAATCATAAGGAAACTATTCTGGTCGTTGATGATGAGGCTAGCATTCGTCGCATTTTAGAAACTCGCCTCTCCATGATTGGCTATGATGTAGTTACGGCGGCTGATGGGGAAGAAGCCCTAGAAATTTTCCGCGAAACCTGTCCCGATCTCGTCGTACTCGATGTGATGATGCCCAAGCTAGATGGGTATGGGGTATGTCAGGAGCTACGCAAAGAGTCGGATGTACCGATTATCATGCTCACGGCTTTGGGTGATGTTGCCGATCGCATTACCGGACTAGAATTGGGTGCGGACGACTATGTAGTCAAACCTTTCTCTCCCAAAGAATTGGAAGCGCGGATTCGCTCGGTATTGCGGCGGGTGGATAAAAATGGATTGAATGGGATTCCTAGTTCTGGTGTGATTCAGATCGCCACAATTAAGATCGATACCAATAAACGTCAAGTTTATAAGTCTGACGAACGAATTCGCCTGACGGGGATGGAGTTTAGTCTACTCGAATTATTGGTGAGTCGATCGGGTGAGCCATTCTCGCGATCGGAAATCCTCCAAGAGGTTTGGGGTTATACTCCCGAACGTCACGTCGATACTAGAGTGGTGGATGTTCACATTTCCCGACTCCGCGCCAAATTAGAAGAAGATCCCAGCAACCCAGAACTGATTCTCACGGCTAGAGGTACGGGTTATTTGTTTCAACGGATTATCGAACCTGATGAAATCTAAGGGCTAAAGACGATCGTCTCAATAGAGGGTGGGATTACCCGCTCTCTAATTTTTCGATCTCTACAGTGACATTTTAGTCTATTTGAACTCATCGGATCGCGGATTGAGGGTGCCCAGTTGAGCGTCGATAAATATGAAAGAAGATAATGGTCGCATCGTGCGACTCCTGCCGATCGTGGCTGGGAGCATCGCCGGAACATTGCTAATGTTAAATCGGGTACTGACCCCAGAACTAACCGACTCACAGGCTCGATCGGATGCTGTGGGCGTAATTTTGACAGCGGTATTAATCTTGACTGGATTACTATGGCAACAAGTTCAGCCTAGAAAGCCCGATAGTATTATTTTAGAGGGGACAGCAGGATTTGAACTGTCACCAACGCTACCAGATCCGCTCAAAACTGAGTTAGCCTGGGCATCGCATCTACTTCTAACGAATACTGTCACTCGATCGATCGTCGTCTATTATCAGGGGCAAGTATTACTCAGACGCGGCATTCTGGCACCAAAAGCCGAAGTTACACCTGGGGTAATCCTCGATCGAGTTTTAACCAAACAAAAAGCAATTTATTTAGTAGACACCAAAGTTTATCCTGGCAGAATTGAATTTGATTACTTACCCGCCAACACTCAAGGCATCATTTGTCAGCCGTTAGGGAGTCAGGGAGTCATGATCTTGGGTGCAAATACTCCCCGCAGCTACACCAAACAAGATGAAGCTTGGATCGAGGGAATTGCCGATAAATTAGCAAATAGTTTGGATCTAAACTTGCCGATTGGCTCGATTGCAGCAAAGCCCAACGACAAAAAATGAGGAATGTTACTTTTTTCGCATACCTAAAATACCAGATTGGTAAAATATTTTTAGCGCAAATAGTAATTTAGGCAATTATTAAGTGCATAATGAAATTATCATCTAACTAATTCGATCGTGGCCAAAACTAAAGTAGAATCTGCATCCAAAGCCCCAAAAAGTGCTGCATCCAAGACAGCTACACCAGTTGCCAAAGCAGACAAATCAGCCAAAGTAGCTTCAACTAATACCGCCGAGTCAACGGATACCGACGAATCATCAACTGAAGCCGTACCCGCTGGAAACCCGCTCACTGGTAAGGCTTTACTTCAAAAAGTTAAGGAATTTTCTCACCTTGCCAAGCGCGAAACTGCCAAGCAATGTGGCTACGTGAAAACGTCCTCATCCGGTGGAGTTCGCACCGATCTATCTGGCTTTTATGATGCCGTACTCGCTGCCAAAGGTGTCAAATTAGACGAATCTAGTAGAGACAGTCGCGGCAAAGTTGCCACTTACAAAGCGACAGTCCACAAAAATGGTCAATTATTAATTGGCTCTGCTTATACCAAAGGCATGGGTTTAAAAGAAGGTGACATCTTTACGATCAAACTTGGGTACAAGCACATTCACTTGATTCAAGAGGACTAATGGCGATATCGCTCCCTGACTAAAATGGGGGCGATACATAGCGATTAATTATCCCTGTTTAAATTTGAACAGGAGAAACTGGGTAATTTGACGGCTACTGAAGTTATTGTCGCTGACTAAAAGTAAAGTTTGGCTACCATCAGGTAGACGCGAACCAAATGCCATCCCTTCGAGATTATCGATGTAGATATTCAGTTGCTGGAGATCGAAGGCTAATTGTTTTTGAATTGGTTGAATCGTGGTGTTGCCTTTGAAGCTAGCAATTTTGCTAGTATCGGTAGCTCCCGCCATAGTGGTTTGAAATAGCTTGACACGGAAGCCAAATAAGCCGAAGGAACGTTCGAGTGTCAGAAAATGACCGCTAGTATCGATCGATTGAATCTCAGGCAAACCATGCTCGATCGCGCCCAATGGGGGGGAATCTAATTGGTAAAGGTGCTCGCTGATGATTTCAGCCCGATCGCTGATGAGATAATGCAACCAGCGATTTTTAGCACCTGGAATCTTGCCATTATTCCCAACTTTTGCTACTTCTTTATCTTGTATCAAAGCTGATTCTGTAGCAGCAAATAGTCTCAGTGCTTCACCACTAGCGGGGAGAGTACCTGTAGGGCTGAGGGTAATCCCTTCAAAAGCCAGATTATTTTGAACCCCACGCTTACCTTCAAGATCGGGAAGATAACGTTGAGGGATGGGTAAAGCTTGTTTAACTTTTCCGCTCTTGAGATCGAATTCATTGATAAACGGTGGAATATTTTTGTTGCGATCTCCCTCACTAGAAATGAATACCGAGGATTGAGGCGTTAAGGCGATGGCTTCGGTATCAGTTTCCCCAGGCGGATATGTTTCCCCCCTGCTATTTTTGAGCAGCGTCACATCGGTGATGTCTACTTGCTGGAGTTTTACCTGTTGGGGATTGGTCTTGTCTAAATTTAGTTTGAGCGTGTAGAATCTAGCTGGTGCTTGTTCGCCGCGATCGTCAGAGATAGCATAAAACCTATCCCGCTGTCGATCGTATGTGAGTCCCGATAAGCCACCAACTCGCGTATTTTTAACCATCAGATCGTTGGGAACTTGATATGCGCCGATATACTCGATCGATAGTTTATTAAAAATGCGACTGCTAACTTCACCAGGAATAGCTGGGCTACAGGAAGTCAGGAAGATGGCAATACCCACAAGACATAATAACGCCCCCAAGGAGACAGTCCCAGCTAAAATCCAACTCCCGAATTTTTTGCGTTGAGGATCGGGGCTTTGATCTAGAGTCATAAATATTTTGGGTAATAATACTAGGGAATGAGGATTTTATTTAACTCCCCATTATTTAACTGTCAACTGTCAACTGTCAACACTTCGGCTACGCTCAGTGCAAGCTGTCAACTTTACCTATGTCCTCATCTACTTTACCAGTCCCCGCTAATATCAAATTCGACGAAGCTATCGCTCTTACTCAGGCATTCTTGAACCATCTTAAAAAGAAGGAGTTAACATCCAGTCAAATTCAGAAATTTGTCTCTGAGTTGGTGCAGACATCCAATGGTGCTAGAGGATTTTTTGTGACTTACCTAACAGCGCAAGATCCGATTTGTGACGAGCCTCAACCAGAAATTATCGCGGCTCTACACGCACACCCAGAGATCGCCGCCGACTTACTAGTCAAAAATATTGCGATGTCTACAGCTCAACAACTCTATCACCAGCGGCGGAACGATCTCGAAATGGTCGCCTCTTCAGCCACTGTAGCAGCACGAACCACCGAAATTATCCAGCAATTAAAACTGCCCCAAATTCAGGATATGTGTCGGGAATTAGTGGATACTATTCACAATGGAAGTGGCTCGTACAGTGAATTTTTGACTCGCTGGGGTTACGATGACGAGCAGAAAAATTCGATCGCTCAAATAGTTTCACAGCTTTGTGGATAGATCCGTAGATTGGTGCAATCCCTACTTGGAGAACACACCCGCCAATAATTTCGATCGTCAGAAATGACAAAAGAGGTCATTATTAACCTCTTTTTTCGCTCTATGCTTGCTTTTAGCTGACCTATAGCAATCCTAAATCAGATCCTTGAGAT
>ENA-OBIO01000599-OBIO01000599.1-metagenomes-genome-assembly--contig:-NODE-599-length-17801-cov-2.96867_pt1 | contig 17801 bp, 13 predicted proteins | sample MGYA00153383_OBIO01 | MGnify analysis MGYA00153383 | reverse complement strand
AAACGAAATAAAAACAAATCCCACCAAAATAACAACGCCAAAAACAAAAGCTAAGAGTGAATTCAATGGACTTGGATTCGGATTTGAACCGCCACTTCTAAAATTAAAAGTTTGAATTGCCATAGCAGGTAATTATTTTTTATGAAATCTTTTGTACCATTCCTTTTCCAAGATGGCACGGTTTTAGGTTTATATCAACAGCAAAACAAAGATACTAAAAGAATTTTAAGATTAGAGCATTACGTTGCTCTTCAGGCGAGCGGGTGCAATTTATCGGGGGGTAGAATTGCACCTTAGCTCGCTATTTTTTATTATCTTTGCGCGTTTTTAATTTTCACCTTACTATTATGTCCTCAACATCCCCTACACCCCAAGTTCGCATCAATACTAAACTTTCGCATGGAATAAAAGCGTTTGCTCCAGCTTCGGTGGCGAATGTCGCTTGTGGTTTCGATATACTCGGTTTTGCTTTAGAAAAGCCTGGCGATGAAGTCATCGCGCGATTTACCGATGCACATAAAGGTTTAAAGATAACGCGCATAACGGGTGGTACATTGCCTTTTGCACCCGAAAAAAATACGGCAGGCTACGCCATTTTAAAATATTTAGAACACATCGGCGAATCCGGTCGCGGCATTGAAATTGAGATTCATAAAAAAATGCCCTTCGGTTCAGGTTTAGGTTCAAGTGCAGCAAGTGCTGTTTGTGGTGTAATGGCTGTGAATGAATTATTGAAACGACCTCTCACTAAACGCGAATTACTTCCGTTTGCAACACTCGGCGAAAGTATTGCGAGTGGTGCTATTCATGCAGACAATGTTGCACCATCACTTCTCGGCGGTTTTACATTAGTCCGAGACTCAAAAACGAGCGACGTGCACCGCATTCATGCGCCGCGAGGAATGTATGCAACTGTCGTATATCCACACGTAGAAATTTTGACACGCGAATCGCGCGCTGCATTGAGCAAAGAAGTGTCTTTAAAAAACGCTATACAGCAAAGCGCTAATCTCGGTGCGTTCATCATTGGTATGTTTAATTCCGATTTCGATCTCATCCGTCGCTCGCTCGTTGATATTATTATTGAGCCGCAACGCGCACCCGCGATTCCAAGTTTTTATGCACTGAAAGAAGCAGCAGAATCTTTAAACGTTTTGGGTTGTAGTATTTCGGGTTCAGGTCCATCTGTCTTTGCACTCAGTCAGAATAGTTTTATTGCTGAAAACGTTGCTGAGGCATTTCGTAAAATATATTCTGATACCCACATCAAACACGATGTGTATATTTCTCCGATAAATAACGAAGGCGCAATTGTTTTTTAAAGAATTAGTTTTCAAAACTGTTCCACGTGGAACAGTTTAATTTTTAATTTTTAATTCTTCATTGAGATGTATTTCTACTCTACTAAAAACAAAACAGAAAAAGTAAATTTTCAAACTGCACTGTTCAAAGGATTACCCGATGACAATGGTTTGTATATGCCTTTGCGATTCAATAAACTTTCGCCATCTTTTATAGAAAATATAGAAAACTATTCGCTTCAAGAAATTGCTTATCAAGTTTCAAAAACCATTTTAACAGATTCTATTAGTAATTCTACTTTGAGAAATATAGTTGATACATCTATAAATTTCCCTGCGCCGATTCACACACTGAATGAAAATACGCACGTTCTCGAACTTTTTCACGGACCGAGTTTAGCTTTTAAAGATTTTGGCGCACGATTCATGGCGCAGTGCATGAGTCATTATCTTTTAAAAGAAAAAAAAGAAATTACTATTTTAGTTGCAACATCGGGTGATACAGGCGGCGCAGTGGCTGCAGGTTTTTATAAAACACTGTGCGTTAAAGTTGTTATTTTATATCCGAAAGGAAAAGTGAGCGATATCCAAGAAAAACAACTCACTACACTCGGTGAAAATATTACAGCTTTAGAGATTGATGGTACGTTCGACGATTGCCAAGCGTTGGTTAAGCAAGCATTTTTAGATTCAGAGTTGCGCACACGAATTAATTTAAGTTCGGCGAACTCTATTAATATTGCGCGATTGATTCCACAGAGTTTTTATTATTTCGAGGCGTACAAACAACTGAAATTAAAAGGCAAAACAGATATTGTATTCGTTGTGCCCTCAGGAAATTTTGGAAATATTACCGCAGGTTTATTTGCGCAAAAATTAGGTTTACCCGTCAATAAATTTATTGCTGCCGTTAATGCGAACGATGTTTTTACTAAATATATTCAATCCGGAAATTTTACACCGAAACCGTCTGTGCGTACAATTTCAAATGCCATGGATGTCGGTAATCCTTCAAACTTTGCGCGGATAGATTTTTTGAATGATTCCTCTTGGAATAAAGTAAAAAAGAATATTGCCTCTTATACCTTCACCGATGCTGAAACAGAATTAGCGATGCGTGAGGTGATGCAAAAATATAATTACGTTTTAGAGCCCCATGCAGCTATAGGATATTTAGCATGGCAAAAATATGTATCTGAAACAAAAACCCCTGCAACGGGTATTATTTTGGGAACAGCACACGCTGCAAAATTTTATGATGATGTGGTGCGTATCATAAATTCTAAAATAAATGTTCCAGAATCGTTGCAAAATATTTTGCAGAAAGAAAAATTAGCGGTAGCTTTAGCCTCAGATTTCAAAGTTTTTAAAAGTTTTTTGTTGGATAATTTTTAAACGAAAATAAAAGTTCCACGTGGAACAAAATATTGTTCAAAATTAAGCACTAATAGCTATCAACCAACACCTATCAACTATTTTAGTATCAATTAATTTTTTTAAAATGAAAAAACATTTACCGCTTTATCTTTCTACAAAATCCATTTTGCTTTTAATTTGCTGTTTGAGTTTTATAATTCCGACACACGCACAAGACAAAGAACCATCAAAAGATTTTCAAGATAAGTTCAGACAGCTGGAAGAAATTTTGCCAACACCGAACGAGCAACGTACAGCGAGTGGTGCGCCTGGTAAATCGTATTGGCAACAACAAGCCGACTATTCCATGGATTTAGATTTGAATGACGAGACGCAAGTTCTGAATGGAACAGAAACAATTACCTACACCAACAATTCACCCGATCCGTTGAGTTATGTTTGGATGCAACTCGATCAAAATACTTTTCAGAAAGATGGTATAGCTCTTAAAACGCGTGAAAGTTCGTTCAGCGATAAAATGACATTGCGACAACTCAATAGCATTAATAACAATACCGATTACGGTTACAACGTCGAGTATGTGCGCGATGCGAATAATGCAGCGTTGCCGTACACTATCAATGAGACGATGATGCGCGTAGATTTACCCAAAAATTTGCTGCATGGTGAAAAATTAGTGCTCAAAATAAAATGGAATTTTCATATCATTGATCGTCTTGCAACAGCAGGAGCAGGTCGCTCTGGTTGGGAATATTTTCCAGAAGATAAAAACTATTTGTACACCGTTGCGCAGCACTATCCCAGAATGTGTGTGTATAGCGATGTAACAGGTTGGCAAAATAAACAGTTTTTAGGTGCAGGCGAGTTTACTCTATCTTTCGGCAATTACGAAGTGCGCTTAACTGTTCCTGCCGATCACATCGTTGGTTCATCGGGTGTTTTGCAAAATCCGAATCAAGTTTTAACGGCAGCACAAATTGAGCGGTTCAATAGAGCTAAAACAGAATACACTACGCCTGTCATTATTGTAACAGAAGCCGAAGCGCGCGAAACTGAAAAAACAAAATCAACGGCGCGCAAGACATGGATTTTTAAAGCAGAAAACGTGCGCGATGTCGCGTTTTGTAGTTCGCGTAAATTTATTTGGGATGCGATGGGTGTGAAACAAAGCAACGGCACAACGCCAATTGCAATGTCGTATTATCCGAAAGAAGGCAATCCGCTGTGGGAAAAATATTCTACAAAAGTTGTAGCGCATACGTTGCGCTCATACTCAAGTCATACGTTTCCATATCCATATCCGATTGCGATTTCTGTTCATACCGATCAAATCGGCATGGAATATCCGATGATTTGTTTCAACGGTGGCAGACCTGAAAAAGATGGCACTTACAGCGACAGAACAAAATATGGAATGATTGGCGTTATCATACATGAAGTAGGACACAATTATTTTCCAATGATTGTTAATAGCGATGAACGCCAGTGGACATGGATGGATGAAGGTTTAAATTCGTTTTTAGAATTTTTAGCGCAACAAGAATTTGAGCGCGATTATCCAAGTCGTCGCGGGCCACCAGCAAATTTAGTGGATTATATGAAAAGCGATAAATCAACTTTAGAACCGATTATGACCAATTCAGAATCGTTGCGACAGTTCGGAAATAATGCGTACGGTAAACCTGCAACCGCATTAAATATTTTGCGCGAAACTGTAATGGGTCGCGAGTTATTCGATTTTGCTTTTAAAACGTATGCTAACCGTTGGATGTTTAAACATCCAATGCCTGCCGATTTTTTCAGAACCATGGAAGACGCATCAGGTGTTGATCTCGATTGGTTTTGGCGTGGTTGGTTTTACACGACCGATAATGTTGATATCGCGATCAGTAATGTGCGCGCTTTAAAAGTTAGTCCGAAAGATCCGACTGCAGAAATGGCGATGCAAAAAGATAAAGAAAATGCACTGCCGAAATCAATTACAGGAATGCGAAATAAAAAAGATATTGCACAAACTATGGATGAGCGCGATCCAAGTCTGAAAGATTTTTACTCGAACGATATGCAATACGCCGTAACGACAATTGATAAAGAGGAGCAACAGAAGTATATAAAAAGTTTGAGTCCAGAAGAAAAGAAATTTTACGACGAGCCTGCTAATTATTACGAAGTGTCGTTCACGATGAAAGGCGAATTACTCTCGCCGATAATTTGCGAATTGCAATTCACTGATGGCACGTCGGAATACAAAAATATTCCTGCCGAAATTTGGCGCATGGGCAAAAAAACGGTGACGAAAGTTTTTAAATCGCAAAAAGAATTGAAACAAGTTGTGCTCGATCCATATCTCGAAACGTGCGATGTGGATGTGAGCAATAATTATTTTCCGAATAAACCACAGGCTACGCGCTTTGAAATTTTTAAAAGAAACGCCAACAGTGGCGAAAATGCTATGCAAAAAGCATCGCGCGCCAAAAGTAAAGATGGCGGTTCTGGTGGTGGTAAATAATTGCGAATTATAAATTAAAACTTCGTCCTTGCTCTTGTGTAGGGACGAAGTTCTTTATATCAATACAGTTAATATTCCTAGACAAGTGACTTTTCAATAAAGTTTTTAAATCCTACATCACAGCGCAGCAACAATTTTTTCTAAATTAGAGCGCAATTTAAAATCTTTAGTAAGTAAGTTACTGATATAATTAGCGGTGAAAACAGTTTCGGTAGCAGTGTAAAATCGGCGCGAGCGTTCAATGTTCACAAAACTTAAATTATTGAATAGAGGTTTTAGTGCGCGGAGGCAATGCGCAGCGCAAACCGATTCGCAAGCGAAATGAATTCCGAAATCGCGTGAAAGTTGCGGTAGATTTTGGTGTGTGAGAATAAAAACAAAAACATCTGGCGAGGTGAATATACTATCGAAGCAGTGTAATTCATCTTGAACAGCGGTGTAAAAATCGCGCAAAATTTGTACGTCATATTTATTTTCTAAAAAACCAAAACTTGTAACTGACCCATCCACTTCTGTATAGTTGAGCTTGTGGGTTATTAATTTTTTTGAGACGTATCGTTCGCGCTGTTCAAATAAATAGGCATTGGAAATTTTTAAAAAAGAAAGTTGTATTTTCTGCAATTCTGTAGGCTGGCTTATAGTGCTGGCAAAACTTTCTTTGAAATCCTTTTCGAGTTTTTCAAATTCAGAACACAGCTCTTGTATGTAGGCGCGTTTATCAGGTTTGTTTCTTTTTAACAATTGTTCACGCACTTCTGATTTGAATAACCAAAAGCGTTCTTCTAACGCCATTTCTAAATTGCGAATAGAAGCAAAATTATAAACCTCAGTAAAAGATTTAGAAAGTGCTTCTACCCAATTAAACTCATTGATATAATTATTGTCAGCATCCACAGTTTTCATCGCGTTGTAAGTTGTCTTAATCTTAAAAATTAATGCAACAAATCTAGAGTAAATAAATCTTTTTTACAAATAAACGAAACAAAATGTTTTAAATATAACGTTGTTTTTAAAAGCCTATAATTTTTCCAATTCCTCCCAATACTCGACGGCACGACGCGTGTGCGGAATGCAAATAGAACCACCGACTAAATTCGCCACGGCAAACACATCCCAAATTTCTGCTTTGGTTACGCCGAGTTCGTGGCATTTTCCGAGATGATATTTGATACAATCGTCGCACCGCAAAACCATTGATGCTACTAAACCCAAAAGTTCTTTTGTGCGTTTATCCAATGCACCATCTACATAAGTTTGGTTGTCTAAACTCCAAAATCGTTTAATGACTTTGTTGTCTTCGGCTAAAATGCGCTCATTCATGCGCTCGCGGTAATCGTTAAACTCTTGAATCATTGACATAATTTCTTTTTTTTGTTATAGTCTACCCGAATTTTAATAGACAGTGAATTAAATTTCTATATCCTTCAAGCTCATTCCTGACACCTGACACCTGACACCTGACAACTGACAACTATTTCAAAAGCATTATCGCTGCCATTGTTTCAATAGATTGATAAATACAACCGATTTTTAAATTTTCGTTTTCCGCATGCTGATTATTATCGTAATTAACAACAGGTACAGTAATCGGTGGCGTTTTTAAAATTGTTTCAAACAAAAATAGGGGTAAACTTCCTCCAGCCGATGGCAATAAAACTAAAGGTTCAGCACTCGTTAACTGAACCGCTTTTACGATGCGTTGCGCCAAAGGTAAATCCATAGATGTGCGCTGCGCATTATAACCTGAACCGTTTGTAACCGTAATAATGTTTGGATATTTAGCGCGCTCTTCATCAGTAGGTTCGGTTGCCGTAACAAAAAATCCTTGCTTTCTGATGTGATTAATCACTTTTTGAGTTTGTCGCTCCGCATCATTGCCTTTTACTAAACGCAAATCTAAAGTAGCCATCGCTGTTGTTGGAATTACATTGGCTGCTAATTTCCCAACATTAGCACTAACAATTCCATTTATGTTTAGCGTAGGAAGTGCTGAAATAGATTCGTAAAAACTACGATCGGGATTTTCGGTTTGCGCAAATGCTAATTCGCGTTGCATCATCGGCGAAGGATCGGGAATGAGTTTAATGGCATCTTTTTCGCGCGCACTCAATGGCGTAACATCGTCATAAAAACCATCAACAAGCACTTTGCCTTTGTCATCTTTCAAACTCGCCAATAGTTGAACCAATTTCAAAGCTGGATTTGGTGCCCAATTTCCGTAATTGCCACTGTGCAACGGTCGCTTCGCGCCGTAAACGGTTAAATTCATATTTACATCGCCGCGCACACCAAAAACGATTTGCTTTCTACCCGATGCGTGAATAGGACCATCCGAAATCACCCACAAATCGGATGCAAGCAGATTTTTATGCTTTTCTAAAATTTTTCCCAAATTGGGTGAACCCGCTTCTTCTTCGCCTTCAAAAAAGAATTTTATATTTATGTTGGGTTGTAATTCCGTTTGTTTAATGGCATAAAAAGCGTTTAAAATTCCAAATACGCCCGCTTTATCGTCCGCAGCAGCGCGTGCATAAATGCGCCAATCGTCATTGATTACTTCGTTTTCTTTCGGAAACGCTATAAACTTTCCGCCTTTATCCAATCTATCGGTTACTAATTGTGGTTTGAAAGGTTCTAAACCAGCTGACCAATTTTTAGGTGTAACAGGTTGACCATCGTAATGTGCGTAAAATATAATTGTTGTTGTCGCTTTCGGATTTAGTATTTCGCCATACACAGCAGGTATTGCGCCATCGGCTTCTAAAAGTTTGCCTTGAATACCACGCTTCTCCATCATTTTCAGAATGAATTGCGCGTTTTGTCGCAATTGTTCTGGATCGTTACCGGTGTTCGGAATACTTAAAAAAGAAAAATACTCTTGCAGTAATTCGTACCGATGGGTTTGGTGAAAGTTTGTAATTTTTGTAAGCTCTACTTTAGTTTGCGCTTTTATTGCAAAAGCAAAACAAATAAAAAGATTCAGAAGTGTAAAATTTTTTCTATTGAACATTGTGCGCGATAGTTTAATATATTTCAGGTGCAAATTACACAAAAATTTCAATCTTTCAACACCGATCTTAAACCCATTAAACCATACAGTGGAATATTAATAAATTCATTGCTGCGAATAAAATTTCGGGGTGAAGCGCGTAAAAGTAATTTAGGTTGAAATTTATCAGCGTAACTTCTCAAACTTTTGGTGTTCCTATTCATTCCGCTTTTAACTTCTAACGGATAAATATCATTCTGATACTGAAAAACAAAATCCACTTCTGCTTCGCGCTCCGATGACCAATAAAATATATCTTGCTCAAATAATTTAAGGAGTTCTAAACAGGTATAATTTTCTACGAAAGCACCATTATATTCTACAAATAATTCATTGGGTTGCAAAATAATTTCGGGCGATAAATTCAGCAGTGCACCCAACAAACCCGTATCTAAAATGTAAATTTTAAATTTAGAAAAATCGACGTAACCTAAAATTGGCAATTTAGCCGTTCGCAGTTGATTAACTACATGAATCAATCCGGCATTTTTAAGCCACTTAATGCTTTGCTGATAATTAATAGCGCGCGCATTATTTTTTACATCGTTATAAATAAATTTTTTATTTTCTTTAGCCAACTGAAACGGAACAGATTGCCATACTTCTGACACTTTGATAGCTTGAGTAGGATCGGAGTATTTAGAAAAGTCGCGTTGATAAGCGTTTAAAATATCTTTTTGAATTTGTCGCGCTGCGCTAATATCTTTATTGTGGATATAGTCAACCACAACTTCGGGCATTCCACCCAGAAAAAGATACATTTTCAAAAACACCAACATTTTTTCGTGCAATACATCGGGCAGAAAATCTAAAATGCTTAATTTTTCTACCAACAAATTTTCCCCCATCGCTTCTAAGTATTCTGCAAAACTTAAAGGATAGAGAGTTAAAAAATTTACTTTACCAACGGGAAAACTTTACGTTTTCCCGAGACTAACACCCAAAAGCGAACCCGCAGCGATAATATGAATTTCGGGTGCTTGTTCTTGAAAATATTTAAGACTTGTGAGTGCATCTCGACAATTTTGAATTTCGTCAAAACAAATGAGCGTATTATCGAAATGTATTTTTTTGTTGAGTAGTAACCCGATATTTTCAATTATTTTTTGAAGTGATAATTCGTTCGCAAAAAGTGATTTAAGGTTGGGCGTCTGTTCAAAATTCAAATAGATATAGTCGGTGTATTCTTTTTTACCAAATTCATTAATCAACCAAGTTTTACCCACTTGCCGCGCCCCTTGAATCAACAACGGTTTTCTCCGTGTACTGACTTTCCAATCCAACAAATTTTTATACAAGGCTCGGTGCATTTACTATTCGCATCGTTTGAACAAAATAAAACAAAAGTACGCCGTTATGTGTATAAAAGTGTAGGACTGCAATAATTTATGTAGGGAAAAGTGTATGAAAAATCGAAATTTATGTAGGGAAAAATGTAATCGTAAAATTTTAATTATTGATGAATAAAAAAAGCCGCGTCCATTTTAGGTGACACGGCTTATATGATTTTAGCTAAAAAATAAACTTATTGCACTTTTACAATAGATTTTACTTGCTGAATAGATTCGTTCTGCAAACGAACGTAGTATAAACCGTTCGGTAAATATCCGCCGTTAAAATAAACGCGGTAGTCGCCTGCAATATATTGTCCGTCAACTGGAACGGCAATAATTTGACCTTCAGCATCAATGACTTGAACGAGCGTGTGTCCGCCATACGTTGTAAAACTTATAGTGGTTGCAAAATCGAACGGATTAGGATATGCTGAAATTAAATTTAAGCCCGCAGCTTGATTAGCATCATGTGTTGCAGTTGTTGTTGTACACGCATTCGGTGAAACAATAGGCAAATATTGATACGTATTGAGCAAAATTGTTTTGACCTCAGAGTCTGGAGTGCAAAACCAATCACGCATAATTGTTCCATAAACAGAACGGAAATCGTACTGCATCGGAATATTATTATTCACGTTAGCACCCGTTGGCACTTGTACATTTGTACCGAGTACACCGCCGTTAAGTTTTGTGCCCATAATAAACATCGGATATGCTGCGCCGTGATCTGTTCCACCAGAAGCATTCGATTGTATGCGACGACCAAATTCCGAAAATGTCATAGTCAGTACGCGATCGGCAACGCCCGCTTTTTCTAAATCGCGTTGAAACGTAAGCAGTGCATCGTTTAACTCACCTAAGCGATTTGCCTGGTTTCCTTTAGTATGATCCAACGGATCAACCTGAATAGCATGTGTGTCGAAACTACCACCTACTGTTACAAAATACACGCGCGTTTTCAATCCACCTTTAATAAAACGCGACACACGCGAAAGTTCTAAACCAAGCGTTGTATTAGGATAAGTTGCAGCAGTGCTTAAAGATTTATCGAAAGCAGCTTTAACAACTTTTCCGTAAGTATCGGATTGAACAGCAACTTGTTGTAAAAATTTTAATTCTGTTCCCGATTTACCAGTGCCAGTATTTGTTCCACCGTCTGTCAAAAAGGAGTAAGGATTTGATGGGTCGGAAACCGTAATTCCCATTAAAGTGCTCAAACCTCCAAACGTTACAGAAATATCGTTCATCTCAATACCGAGCGGATCAGGCATGGTTGTATTTGGAAAACCTGTTGGAAAATTCGGATATTCGTTGGTTAGATAACGACCTACCCAACCCGATGTTAAAACTTTATTTGAATCAGCACCCGTCATTAAAATATCGGTGGCTCTGAAATGCGAAAAACTTTGGTTGGGATAACTTACACTCTGAACGATTTTAATTTTTCCTTCATTGTAAAGCGTCTGAACACCTGTTAATGCTGGATTTAAACCTGTAGCAGTGTTGCCGTTAAGCTTTAAGACTTGCGCCGCAGGTATTAAAATATTACTGCGATTAGCGGTGAGCGCATCATACTGATCTAATGGAATGACTGTATTCAGACCATCGTTTCCACCGGCTAAACGCACGATGACTAAAACTTTATCTGTTTCAGTATAAGGGTTGAGCAGTTGCGACATCAAGCCAGAAAGCCCTAATGACTTAACACTCATTCCCTGAATGGTGCTTGGTATCACAATACCCGCAGCAGAATGTTTTATAAAATTTCTTCTTTTCATGATAAGCTTTGAGCTATGAGCCATGAGCTTTGAGCAACTATAATTGGCTCGTGACTCATTGACAATGATGAAATATATTTTTGTTTTGAGTTTTGAGCTTAGAGTCTAGAGCAGAAGCTCACAGCTCATGGCTCACAGCTCATGGCTAAGAAAGCTGGTATTCTGGGCGATCCGCCAAAAATTTATATAATTTTGTTAAACGCGTGACTACAATATTTGCATTGACGGCACTCGGTGTTGTTTTATACGCCGTCCAAGCATCCGTCCAATAGTGATCGGAAGCTTGACCATTTAATAAAATTGTTGTTTTTAAATATGCTTTGAACGTATCACTGACTGGTATGCGATACATCATTTCCAATGCCCGTGTAACTAATAAGTTCGGATCGTACGCATCCTGACCGAACTGGTCTGTGAAAGTTAACACATCAGCATAGATTTTTTTATTATTACCCAAGTTATATCCAGTGGCAGTAAAAAACTGGTCAGCAAAACGCAAACGTTTAGGTAAAGTATCGGTATTAATCCAGAACTCATGGAAAGTTGGTTCTTGATAATAAGCAGGCCAACCAGCTACATTTGGTGGATTGGCTAATGCCTGACCTTGCTGATCGGCACCATTTCCGTTAGCAACAAGTTGATACCAGCTACCATATTGCTGAACATAATCAGTTGAGGTTGGGAAAACGGTATTGAACTCGCGCACCATACCTACTAAATGATCTATCGGACTTTTAATAAGTGCATCTCTATTAGCCATATCAAAAAAATGTTGGCTATTGAACAATGCGCTTAACACTGGTTTGATATCGTAGTTCTGACGAAAAATTGCAGCCAATGGTGCAATCACTTCCGTTTCAATAGTGGCATCAATGACGTAATAAACGAAGAAGCGATACAATCGGCGCACAATATATTTTGACGATTCATCCGTCGCTAAAAGCATATTGACGAAAGTAATTACTTCTGTATCGGGTGCTGCTGCTGTAGAAGTACCTTTAATAACCGTATTATTATAGTGCGCAGAAAAAGTCTTATCGGTAATGTCGTGATTGGCTAAAGTAAAATAAGATTCCCAACGATTTTTTGGTACTTCCGTCGCATCGTTTGGGTCAAGTTTGAAAGTTGCTTGTCTAACATTCCAACCTGTTAATAATTTTGCCGCAGTTTTTACGTCTGTTTCTGTGTAAAGCGAATTAGGTCCTTTGCCTTGCGTAAAAAGTTCTTGTACCTCGCGACCATAATTTTCGTCGGGTGCCGTTTTTACATTTTTATACCCGTTTAGATAACGAAGCATGTTCGGATCGAGCGTAACTTCTTTAACAAAAGTTTTGAAATTACCGAGCGCATTACGGCGCAACATTACTACGTGATTATACATATACAACGCCGAAGTGTCGAGTGCACGGGTAGCAAAATGGTTATGCCAAAACAATACCATTTTTTCGTGAATGCTCTGCGTTTGATTCACCATGTTGCCGATCCACCAAGCACGTAGTGAATTTATGCGCGCACCGTTGTACGTTCCGTTTTCGGTATCGTACGCCCAAACGGTTCCAGGTGCAATTCTGTCATCAGTGTTGGCGGCTGTACCGTAATTATTTATCGGGGGAGTAGGTTCGGTCGTGGGTGGAGTTAGCAAAGTGCTGACAACTTGGGCGAGTGTTTTATCGCTAAAAGCATCAATATCATCTTTCTTCACACCAAACAAAGTTCGTTTGAGTAAGTGAATCAGTTCATTTCTGCCGAACGAACCGGTATAAGGTGCAATTCCTAACAGTGGCATTGTTGGTAAGGCTTCTTCAGAGCGCATACATAAGGAGTTTAAATGAAAAAAATGGTTGAATAAAAGTTTTGGAAGGCGTTACACAATGTTGTGACTTCAATTAAGATACAAAGTTAAATGAAGGATAGGAATTTAACTATAAAAAAATAAAAATTTAACATTCAATAAACGAATACGCCAATGTAAGATAGTCTCAACGCAAAATAGCTCCAAAGCGTATGCTTCGAAGCTATTTTTATCAATCACATTAATCAACTAAACAAAAATCTTACTTCGGCATTAAAACCGTATCAATAACGTGAATCATACCATTACTTTGGTTAACGTTTTTGATTGTAATCATTGCTGTTCCGCCTTTAGCATCCGTCAACATAATTCCGTGTCTACCGTGAAAAGTGGCTTTCAATGTTCCACCTTGAACTGTTGTTAAAGTCGCAGAACCTTTGCCTTCTTTAATCAATTTTGTAAGGTCGCGCGAACTAACTTTGCCTGACACAACGTGGTAGGTCAAAATAGTTGTAAGAGTTGCTTTGTTTTCTGGCTTAACCAAAGTTTCTACTGTTCCGGCTGGCAATTTATTGAATGCCTCATTTGTTGGAGCAAAAACCGTGAATGGACCTGCGCCAGAAAGTGTTTCAACTAAACCAGCTGCTTTAACAGCTGCTACTAAAGTTGTGTGATCTTTTGAATTGACAGCATTTTCAATAATGTTTCTTGTTGGCAACATTTCTGCACCACCAACCATTACTGATTTTTCCATTTTGCCTTGTGCAAACACAGACAACGTTAAAAACGTTGCTACTAACATTAATCCTAAATTTTTCATTGTAAAATATTTAATTATTAAAACTGTATACATCTACGTAATGACAAATCTGTTTAGATTGTTTAAAAATATTTTTTTTTATGCTAAAGTTTTTGGTAGATAATTTTATTGGATTACCCAGGCAGAGAATAATAGACTTCTAGATTTCATACAACTGATACAATTCACAGTTTAAGGTTTGATATTATTTTCAGACACCCATTGCGTAAATCGACACCTACAAACTCATCTAAAAAATGCCATTTGTTATTTAAAAAGAATCTAAATACTTTTTTTAGCTGAATATATGAGATAGTATTTGTTTAATCGTCTAAATTTGCAATGTTTTGATAGATTCCTAATTGTACATTTGCAATAATATTCTGAAAAGCCTTGTACAAAATTTTTTTTTATGAAATGGTTGACACACTACCTGACATCTTCGATAGGTCGAAAAATGACGATGAGTTTGACAGGGTTATTTTTAATTCTTTTTTTAATCGTCCATTTGCTGGGTAATTTACAGCTTTTGGCAAATGATGGTGGCGAATCTTTCAATAAATATGGTCATTTTATGACACACTTTTTACCAATCGAAATTATAGCCTACGGTTTGTATGCGTTTATAGTTTTACACGCTATTCAGGGTTTGCTACTTTGGCGTGCCAACAAAAAATCGAAAGGTACAACGTACGTCGCCAAAATTGCCTCGCCTAATACAACTTGGTCGTCGCGCCAAATGGCACTTTTAGGCACTTTAATTTTAGCTTTTTTGTTCATTCATATGGGTGATTTTTGGGCAAAAGTAAAACTGCACCAACTCGACCTAAAAACGTACGCCAGTTATAATAATGGTGTCGGCGTCGACGATTTGTACACACGCGTCACGGCAGCATTTCACAATCCGTTCATCGTAATTATTTATTTGGTTGGTCAAGCTGTTTTAGCTTTTCATTTATGGCACGGATTTCAATCAGCGTTCCAAACTTTAGGAGTTAATCATCCTAAATATACGCCTTTAATCAAAGGGTTAGGGAAATTTTATTCAGTGGTAGTTCCAGCACTTTTCGCTTTGATTCCAGTTTATATGTTCTTAAATAGATAGATTAAGTTGAACTAACCGTTTTAAAAACTGTTAGGTTAATTAGAAAAGTAAAAAATTTTTTCATCAATAAAAATAGAATTGATTATGGCATTGCACGATATAGATGTTCATGGTCTGAAGATTCAACAAAGCGATGAGCCGTTGCAATCCAAATCGCCTGAAGGTGTACTCGAAAATAAATGGGAGGCTTATAAAAGTCACGTTCCATTAGTTTCGCCCGCCAATAAAATGCGTTTAGATATTATTGTTGTCGGTACAGGTTTAGCAGGTGCTTCAGCTGCAGCTTCGTTAAGCGAATTAGGATACAATGTGAAAGTTTTTACTTTTCACGATTCACCACGTCGCGCACACTCTATTGCGGCACAAGGTGGAATTAATGCTGCTAAAAATTACAGAAACGATGGTGACTCTGTATATCGTTTATTTTACGATACAATTAAAGGTGGCGATTATCGCTCGCGCGAACCCAACGTTTACCGTTTAGCGGAAGTTTCAACACATATTATAGATCAATGCGTAGCGCAAGGCGTTCCTTTCGCGCGCGAATATTCGGGTTTACTCGATAACCGTTCGTTTGGTGGCGTACAAGTTTCGCGCACGTTTTATGCACGCGGTCAAACGGGACAACAACTATTGATTGGTGCGTATCAATCATTGAGTCGTCAAATTAAAGTCGGTTCATGTACATTGTACAATCGCCACGAAATGATTGACTTGGTAAAAGTGGATGGTAAAGCACGTGGCATTATTGCCCGCAATTTGGTGACGGGTAAATTAGAAAAATTTTCGGCTCACGCAGTTGTTTTAGCAACAGGTGGTTACGGTAACGTTTTTTATCTTTCTACTAATGCCATGCACTGCAATGCTACAGCTGCTTGGCGTGCGCATCGTCGTGGAGCGTATTTTGGCAATCCGTGTTTCACGCAAATTCACCCAACGTGCATTCCTGTTTCGGGTGAGTATCAATCGAAACTAACTTTGATGTCTGAATCGTTACGCAATGACGGACGTGTTTGGGTTCCAAAAAATAAAGCCGATGTTGCAAAACATCCGAATGATATTAAAGAAGAAGACCGCGATTATTATTTAGAGCGCGTATATCCCGCTTTTGGTAATTTAGTGCCACGCGACGTTGCGAGTCGCGCCGCTAAAAATGCTTGCGACGATGGTCGTGGCGTTGGCAAATCGGGTTTAGCTGTTTATTTGGATTTTAGCGCAGCCATAAAAAAATTAGGTGAAGATAAAGTACGCGAACGTTACGGTAACTTGTTTGATATGTATCAGAAGATTACAGATGAAAATCCGTACAAACAACCGATGCGTATTTATCCCGCAGTGCATTACACAATGGGTGGTTTATGGGTTGATTACGAACTACAAACATCTGTACCAAATTTATTCGCAGCCGGCGAAGCTAATTTTAGCGATCACGGCGCTAATCGTCTCGGTGCGTCGGCACTCATGCAAGGTTTAGCAGATGGTTATTTTGTTTTGCCTTACACTATCGGTTCATCACTCGCAAAAGATATTCGCACAGGAAAAATATCTACTGAAACGCCTGAATTTGACGAAGCCGTAAAAGTTTCCCAAGAGCGAATTGATAAATTATTTGCTATTAAGGGCAATCAATCGGCAGAAAGTTTTCACCGTCGTCTCGGTAAAATTATGTGGGAAAATTGCGGAATGTCGCGTACAGCAGAAGGATTAAAAGGAGCGATCGAAGAAATTCGCGCATTACGTGCTGAATTTTACAGCGATTTATTTGTGCCAGGTACACAATTCGAGTACAATCCAGAATTAGATAAAGCGATGCGCGTCGCCGATTTTATAGAACTAGGTGAATTGATGTGTCTTGATGCATTGAATCGCGATGAGTCGTGTGGCGGTCACTTCAGAGAGGAGTTCCAAACATCCGATGGTGAAGCCTTACGCGATGACGACGATTTCGCCTACGTAGCAGCTTGGCAATTCGGTGGCGATCCGTCAACGCCGATACTTAACAAAGAGCAATTGGTTTTCGATAATGTTAAATTGACAACACGTTCTTACGCCTAATTTAGTTGATATTTGTTAGTTTACCGTTGATATTAAAGTCACGAACTAATAACTATTAACTGACAACTATCAATTCATTAAGATGAAATTAAAATTAAAAATTTGGCGTCAGAAAAATGCAGAAACTGCAGGACGCGTGGTTGATTATAATATGGATAATGTGGATGACCACATGTCTTTTTTAGAAATGCTCGACGTGTTGAACGAAAGTTTGGTGCATAAAAAAGAAGAGCCAATTGCTTTTGAACACGATTGCCGCGAAGGTATTTGTGGAACCTGTAGTTTGGTTATTAACGGACAACCACACGGACCGATGCGTGGCACAACAACTTGCCAATTGCACATGCGTAATTTTAAAGACGGCGATACGATTTACATCGAGCCGTTCCGCGCGCGCGCATTTCCAGTGATGAAAGATTTAGTCGTCAATCGCTTCGCTTTCGATAGAATTATACAATCGGGTGGTTATGTATCTGTTTCTACTGGTCAAGCACAAGATGGAAATGCTACTCCCATAGAAAAAGATATTGCGTCGCTCGCTTTCGATGCAGCAACGTGCATCGGTTGCGGTGCTTGCGTAGCGGCTTGTCCGAACGGTTCAGCAATGCTATTTACATCTGCTAAAGTTTCGCACTTGGCTTTGTTGCCGCAAGGTAAACCTGAAGCGTCGCGTCGCGTAGAAGCGATGGTAAAACAAATGGA
>ENA-OBIO01000598-OBIO01000598.1-metagenomes-genome-assembly--contig:-NODE-598-length-17826-cov-4.30122_pt1 | contig 17826 bp, 25 predicted proteins | sample MGYA00153383_OBIO01 | MGnify analysis MGYA00153383 | reverse complement strand
TTGCCGGATCGGTTTGATTTGCAGCGATAGCTCGCAGCATCACTTCTTAACGGCGGCCTCCCCTTGCACTACTAAAATTCGCCGCCGCAACCGATCAATTTCTATCGAATCGTTTGCTTTCTCAGCACGTATAAGCTGCACCCCCAACCATGCCAGCAATGGGCGACGCCAGCCCTGTGACGATGCTGTTTCAGTCGCTAGTGCCAATACGGCTGGACTGGCTTCGCTGCGGCGGAATAACACGCCGGCAGCAACCAGCCTGGAGAGCGGGTCTTCGATCGCCGTCAGCAGTTGGCTTACGTTTGCATCATCACGTGCATTCGTTACGGCACGGTGTTGCAACGGCAGTAGCGCGACGTCCTTGGCCTGAATCTGCCCGCGTAAATAATCGGCGTAAACCCGTTCTGGTTCTGCCGCATCAGCGCGCAGTTTTTCAAATCCCTCACAAGGCTCCTGCACGAGGCTTGCCATCAGCGCCGCACAGCGCATCAGCTCAACACGTGCCAGTAAATCAGCGCGACCAGTGCGGGCTACCTCACTTTTGGCTCGGGCGAATTCCTGCGCTTCCACTCGGGAATTACCGATCAGATAGGCTTCGATCGAGCGCTCAATTGCGCCTTGTGCATTCAATTGCCAATCAGGTTGAGGCGGCGTGCTGGAGCAGGCCGTCAGTCCCAACAAGAAACATATGGCGAGCACTGAAATATCAAATGCCTTGAACCCCAGAATGCGCTGAGTTTGACTATGGCAAGTCCTCATGGCAATTTCAGCTCCGCATCGCGCTTAAACGGCCATTTGCGATTGATCTCGTTTATCAAATGATCAACTTTGCGCAAACTGGTTTCGACATCCACACGCAACACCCCAAGATCCGTGGTGGCCGCTTTTGCATTGGCACCCACGGCTTGCGCCTCAATTAATACCGCATCGACTTTTTTCAGGCTCGCTCTTGCATCAATAAGGAGCGCATTGAGCTGCACGACGGTGGCCTGTGCATCTTTCATCACGCCGCCAGGGCCGAAAACCTGGGCATCTGCTTTGGCGGCCAGGCTATCAACTTTTGCGAGCAGCGCATTGGCGCGATCCAGCGCGGTCAGGAGTTTTTCCGTGTGTTTTTCATCGCCCAAAATTGCCCCGAGCGCACCGCCTTTGCCGTTAAGTTTATCGGTGAGCGTTTTAACATTCCCCAAACTGGCGTCGAGGGAAGAATCAGCAGCGGTCAACGCTTTTAAATTTTGAATAAGCTCCTTGGCGGATGCGACCAGTTTGGGAATTTCTGCGCTGGCATCGCCAACCAACAGCGTCCGCGTCGCACCATCCTCAAGCGCGGGATCGGTCAAAATTCCGCTGTAGGCGCGCAGGCGTGTGCTCCCCACCAGCCCGCGCTCAAGGGTGAAAATACTGCTAGTGCGCAGCCAGTGAGCGTCTCGTCGGGGGATTTCCATAATCATTCTGGCGTTGCCCTCCGGGCTTAATTCGATTTGACTGACACGACCCACCGGGAAGCCGGAAAAAGTCAGATCCATACCGACCACCACACCTTCGGAATCATCAGCCACCAGCACGAGTTTTTGTGTCGCCTCGAACACGCCTCGTGCATACATCAAATAAACAATCGAGCCGCCTACCAGCAATATCATCAATAGCAGCAGCAACGCCGCTTTAAATTGAATCTTGGATGAACCATTGACGACCACGGGTTGTTCAGCAGGGGTTTCGTTCATAGGCCAAAAACTTAGTAATAGTTAAACATAAGCGACGCCACCTCAAACAGCAAAATTACCGAAAACAGCCTTACCATGCTGGCCAGTTCGCGTGCCGCCTTCGAGCGGCCTTGCAGCACGGTATCAACGTTATCGTAAACGGCAGAGGCCATCGGGATGAGCGACACCGCAAGACTGAACGCCAGCGTTTTCATTACCAAAATGATCGAAACGGCAGGGCTGAACACCTGGCCTACCACTCGCGTGTAGCCCCCAAAACCCCACGGCGTGAACCCATAAATATTCAGATAAGCTAAACCCAACGACATCACGCAGCACTGAAAATACACCCGCCATGACACGGGGCAAAACCTCGCGCTGCATCGCCTCTAGTGGCTGACCTTGCAAGGATTGCGAATCACCGCGCCTGCGCATTTCAGCTAGTTCGACACCATCAGGCAAGGTGCAGCGTAGCGCTACAAACACCGCCGCGGTGAGCGGAATAAGCTCAAGCACCAGTACGCGAACCACCATCTCCAGCGCAAATTTTGATAAACCGTAGCCCAATGCCGTGACGACCACGATACGAATCAGCACCACGCTGACCAGCGCGCACAGCACGGTAAACCATAACAGATTAGCGCCCAGCCCGGTCACCAGCTGCCTCGCAATAGCATCACGATTGTCGTGCCGGTATGTCGACGGCGAGATCACCAGCGACAGCATCATTGCCGCGAAATGAAGTGTGTGCCTTGCCCTCGCCAACCAGCCAAGTATCACCCGATTGAGGTGCCGTAGGCTCCTGAGCCCGGCACCTGCTTTATCGAAAGCCTTGCCTGATAATGATGCTTGCGGATTCATAACAAGATAGTAGCAGTGAATCAGCTGGTGCCAACATGAGCGGTCGGCTTGGCGGCGTGGCCACCAAACAAAATAGTCGTCAAGTCAGCCACGTTCGGGCATTTTTATGCTCGTGAATAGCAAACCCATCCGCGAGCCTCGTACTACAAAACCACCTTAAAACTGCCCAGATCACCTAAGAATCACCCAAGACAACCAATCTCGGCGCAGCGCGTTACTATTGTGGGTGACATAAAACGTATTCCGAGCCGTAAAATTCGATTTCAATTTTGATTTTTGGAGAACCCGCATGATCAACAAAAATATCGCAGCTCTTACCATCACTGCGGCGCTTGTCATTTCGGGCGCAGCGCATGCATCAGAAGAGCTTTCAAAAAAATCAGGGTGTAATTCATGCCATGCCATCGATAAAAAATTGGTAGGACCCGCGTTCAAAGACGTTGCCGCCAAATACAAAGGTCAAAAGAGCGCGGACACCATGCTCGCTGCGAAAGTTAAAAAAGGCGGCTCCGGTGTGTGGGGCGTCATTCCCATGCCGCCAAACACAGGCGTGTCAGATGAGGATGCGCTGACCTTGACAAAATGGGTGTTGGCGCAGTAACCCGATCAAAGCGATGACGCCTCAGTTCAGCAGGCGTTAGCTAAAAAGTTTAACCACTGTGTTTTAAGCGCGCGGACAGAAAAAGCCGAAAATCGGCGCTGGGTTGGTTAAAATGATGAGATGAATTTCTTGTTGCCACTTTCTCCACTCTACCCGTTGGCCCGTGCAGCACTTTTTAAACTAGATCCGGAAGTCGCCCACAACGTCGCGCTTCACAGCCTGAAAACGCTTGAAACCGCGCACCTGGCGGGCCTCTTGGCTTCACGGGTGCATGCGCCCCGTGAAGTATTTGGCCTTCAATTCGATAATGCGGTCGGCCTCGCCGCAGGTCTCGACAAAAACGGTGAATATATCGATGCAATGGCCGCGCTGGGCTTCGGCTTTATCGAAGTCGGCACGGTCACACCCCGGGCGCAGCCGGGGAATCCAAAACCACGTATGTTTCGACTAACCGAACACGAGGCCTTGATCAACCGGCTGGGCTTTAACAATGGCGGGCTGGATGCCTTTTTAGAAAACGTACAGCGCGCAAAATACAAAGGCGTGCTCGGGCTCAACATTGGCAAAAATTTCGACACTCCAATAGAGCGCGCGGTCGATGATTACGTAATCTGTCTGCGCGGCGTCTACCCTCATGCCAGCTATGTGGCAGTCAATATTTCTTCACCGAATACCAAGGGATTGCGTGATTTGCAGGCCGCGGCCCAGTTGGAAAAATTGCTGTCTACGCTGCAAACCGAAAAGCGCAAATTAGCTAAAAAGCACAAGAAGCAAGTGCCGCTGCTGCTCAAAATTGCACCTGATCTTGATGGCGCAGCCATTAAAGATATTGCGGGCTTGCTTTTGCAGTATGGATTTGACGGCGTGATCGCGACCAATACGACTATTTCGCGCGACGCGGTGCGCGGGCACAAACATGCAGCAGAGGCAGGTGGATTGTCCGGACAACCCGTGTTCTCGCCATCAACTGAAATCTTGCGCCAAATGAACAAAGCATTGAAAGGTCATTTGCCGATCATCGGCGTGGGCGGCGTGATGAGCGCCGAGAATGCGCGGCAAAAAATAAATGCCGGCGCATCGCTGGTACAGATTTATACCGGTTTTATTTATCGTGGGCCGCAATTGATTCGGGATTGTGCGCTGGCGCTAAAATGACATTCAGTTGAATTAGCGGCACGTTCAGATAAGATCGCCTGCGTGATTATTGGCCTGCCAAAAGAAATCAAAGACAGCGAGCGCCGTATCGCGCTGACACCCGATGCCGTTCATGCGCTCGTCATCGGTGGCCACACGTTTAAAGTTGAAACCACCGCAGGCGATGGTGCGGGGTTTAGCGACCGCGCTTATGCCGATGGCGGCGCGCAAATTGTTCCCTCTGCGGCGCACGCCTATGACGCGGATCTGGTCGTGAAAGTAAAAGAAATCCAGACCGACGAATGGCAACATCTTCGTCGCGGTGGCATGCTGTTTTCGTTTTTACATCTGGCCGCCAACCATCGAATGGCGCGGGAGCTGCTGGATGGCCGCATTACTGGCATAGGCTTTGAAACAGTTGCAGATCGGCACAGAAAGCTGCCTATCCTAGCACCCATGTCGGAAATTGCTGGTGAACTTGCGGTCACTGTAGCGGCAAATTTACTGATGGTGCCTCACGGCGGAAAGGGCGTGCTGATGCGAAGCGCACGCGTATTGGTGGTGGGCGCAGGCGTAGCGGGGCGAGCAGCCGCGGTGGCTGCGGCACGATCAGGCGCAAAAGTGAGCGTGGTGGTGCGCGGCCCTACATCGTTTGCATTGGCCTCCATGGTTCGCCATGACAATCAACTGAATCCGCTGACAATCGAGATTTTTGATGGTGATGCCATCAAAGTTGCGCAGTTGGCTCGCGTCAGTGATGTGGTTATTGCGGCGGTTAATGTCCCCGGCGCGACTACACCCAAGCTCTTGACGCGAGCCGATATTAAAGCGATGGAAGGAGGCGGCGTGCTGGTCGAAATCTGTATCGATGGCGGGGGCATCTCGGCAACGTCGCGTCCCACTTACCATTCCGCACCCACTTACGTTGACGAAGGCATCATTCACTATTGCGTTGCCAATATGCCCGCAGCCGTTCCACGCTCGGCAAGTATGGCGCTTTCAGCCGCCATACTTCCTTACATAACATCGCTCGCCAACCATGGTCTGTTGCGGGCAATGCGGGATAATGAGGGTTTCAGCAAAGGCTTGCAAATTCATGGTGGACACGTTACCCATGCCGCGGTCGCGGCTGAATTAAATTTACCCGTGACAAATCTTGATGCCATCCTGTTTGCCTGCTAAGCGCATGGAAAAATGACCCCAAACGTGATCACGCTCGCCCAAAAAATCGATGCACTCCTGCCGCAAACGCAATGCACCAAATGCGGTTATGACGGGTGTATGCCCTATGCGGAAGCTATCGCCAATAATGCGGTAGCAATTAATCGCTGTCCGCCCGGGGGTGATGCAGGCATCGCCGCGATTGCCGCCTTGTTAAGCCAGCCCACCATGCCGCTTGATGCTTCTTGCGGCACCCATGTGCCGCATCGCGTTGCCGTCATTGACGAAGCCGCTTGTATCGGTTGTGCCAAATGCTTGAAGCCCTGCCCGACAGACGCCATCATTGGTGCGAACAAATTCATGCATACCGTCATTGCGTCGCTTTGTACAGGCTGTGAGTTGTGTATTCCGCCTTGTCCGGTAGACTGCATAACAATGGTCGAGGACAAGAACTTTTCGTTGCCCGTCGATGCAACTCTGGCGCGTGAGCGATTTCGCTTTCACAATTTTCGCATTCTGCGCGATGCTCGCGAACGCCACGAAGCGCTAGCCGCCAAAGAGCGCGCGGCGCTCTAGGCTTGACCTTCAACAAATTTTTTTTATCAATTCTTGCGTGAAATTTTAAACACGCTTCAAAACGCGAGCTTTAGAACGCGCTTTAAAACACATTTCCGCATAAATTTCCCGACCAATTTCGCAACGAGTTTTCCATCCATGGCTCTTATGAAACCCGCCCAGCGCCACGAATTTTTTCGGCGCATGCAAGAACTCAACCCGCATCCTAAATCAGATTTGCAATATTCAACGCCGTTTGAATTGCTGATTGCCGTGATACTTTCCGCGCAAGCCACCGATAAAGGCGTAAACGTCGCAACCGCAAAACTATTTCTGGTCGCCAACACGCCGCAAAAAATCGTCAAACTGGGCGATAAAAAACTGTTGGGATATCTGCAGACGATCGGCCTGTTTCGCATGAAAGCAAAAAACGTCATGGCCACCTGCAAGATGTTGATTAAGCTGCATGGCGGCGAAGTGCCCAATACGCGTGAGGCGCTGGAAGCCTTGCCTGGCGTGGGCCGCAAGACGGCTAACGTGGTGCTCAATATTGCATTTGACCAGCCCACGATGGCCGTGGACACCCACATTTTTCGAATCGGAAATCGAATGGGGTTAGCCCCGGGCAAAGATGTGGTGGCGGTGGAGATGAAGCTGTATAAAAACATTCCACAGGAATTCATGCAACACGCGCATCATTGGCTAATTCTGCATGGCCGATACACCTGTGTCGCGCGCAAGCCCAAATGCGGCGAATGTGTGGTGTTTGATCTTTGCGGGTTCAAGGACCGCGCTTCACTTCGCGAGGCGACGCGAGGCACAAACGCATAATGTTCAACCCTTCCCGCGATCAGGCACGTGATTTTTTATTTGAAGCTTGGCGCAAATTCAATGCGCGCGAGCCACATAATCCGCTCTCGGCGCTTGAAACAATCGCGGTCGGTATCATCGGTCGCCACCCCGAATATCATCTGTTGCTGGAGCAACGCGATCACTTTGCTGATCGCGACTATGCACCTGAATTTGGAGAGACCAATCCTTTTTTGCATTTGTCGATGCATCTGGCAATTCAGGAACAAATCGCGATAGATCAGCCACGTGGCATCAAAGCTGCGCATCAAAAATTGATGGCCAAACTAGGCTCAGACCTTGAAGCGGAACACGAAATAATGGACTGCCTGGCTGAAATGATTTGGCAGGCGCAGCATGCAAAGTCTGCTCCAAGTGCCGAAATCTATTTGAAATGTCTGGAGACGAAATTGATAGGTCTTGCATAAAAGTTGTTTGACTTCCAAGGCATGGATGCAGCAACCTCTACAGCGCATCGCAATATCGACGACATAAAACAAATCCTGAACCGTTCAAAATGATGCAATGACGCAAAATGCAGAAATATCTTATTTATAGTTTAGGTAAAAAATGAACAGCCTCGCGCTCAGCGCTTACAACCTTTCGCTCGAAGAAAGTTCGCTGCTGAAATCGCTGGTAATCCTGGCTGCGGAAAAAACACGCGCGCGATGGAGATGGACAGATGACATCGGCTGCTCTGATCTGGTCGTCACCGCGGCGACGACGGGACGGCTAGCGGCACACGAAGATACGCTCAGTGCAATGGGTGGTCCGCCGCCCTGAACCGGGCTACCGATTGATTTGGTTGGCCGCAATTACCTTGCCCCCTAATTTTCAAACGCAATATATTGATCCAGCCAAGCACTATTTATTAAAACGTTTGCCCGATTTTCACGATTTGATGCATAGCGAAGCCGATTTACGGATGGCCGCCATACTTCTGGAAACGCCTCTAAATGCACGGGGCTTGTCGTTGCTGGCAGGTGCGAGCCTGGCGGGCGCGCGCTCGTTTTTAATGGCTTGCTACGTGTCCGGGCTGCTGCTGTCGCGCTCATACGAAACGTTGGCAGCGACGACTTAAAATATTTGGCCGTAATTTTAAAGAGGCAGGGCCGATCAAAATACCACACGAAAACCGTTTGTCGACAATAAAAAACCGCCAGCTGGGTGGCGGTTTTGTGGGGCAGAAAATCAACCCGGCACTACAATATTTCTAATATTTCATCTTCAGTTCAGATTTCTGGCTCGAAAAATACGCGGCCAAATCCAGAATGTCTTGAGGTGATAAAGCACCCGCGATACCATTCATCAACGCATTTTTGCGCTTACCCGTTTTATATTGCTGAAGGGCAGCAACAATGTAATCCTGATGCTGGCCGCCAATCATTGGGTATTCCGGCAAAACTGGTTTGATGCCGCCCTCACCGTGACAGCCTTTACAAACCGCCGCTTTAGTGTCGCCCGCTTCAACACTGCCATTGGCGTAAGCCATCGAGACGGCAAATAGCGGCAGCACTATTGACAAAATTAAACCTGCAAATTGTTTTCTCATCATTCGTTCCCTATTTCAACTTTCTTTACTTTATGTCGGCTTATTTTGCTTTGCCAAACGCCGGGTCAGCGTAGTAGGCAGCAATATCCAAAATTTCTTTTTCTGATAACGCGGTTGCTAATCCCACCATCGTCTGGTGGTAGCGATTGCCCGCCCGATACGATTTAAGCGCAGAAACTAAATAGGCCGCGCTTTGACCGCCAATGCGTGGCACTTGGTAAACCTCAGGGTAGGCGGTTCTAGTACCGGGCATACCATGACAACCAGAACATATCGCAACTGCTTTTCCCTGACCCGCAACCGGATCACCTTTGGCCGCGGGTGCCTGCGCTGACGCAAACGAAGATGTAAATAGCATGACGCATGGAAGTAGAATTAAAAGTTTTTTCATATAGGGTGCAAAACGTTGAAATATATTGACGCAAATTGAACGTCTTTGTTTGCTTGCGGATGCAGAAACTCGCAAGAGCAGGCAGAAACGCATAAGGACACCGACAAGCGCTGGCGATGCAGAAATCCAGCTTTGAATAAATGTTTAATCACCACCCGGGAATCAAGCTGATTTGTCTTGGTTAATGGCTAATTAAAGCAACGCATCTGATTATTAAGCAAAATTTATTTGAAACTCAATAATAGAATCAAGCACTTGCGAATTATATCATGTCACTCCAGAAACCACTACTGCGCGCTATCAAAAAAACTGTTTTTGAAAAGACCTGGCTTCACCCAATGCCCAACTGCCCGAGTCTGCTATTGCCTGAGCGCGCGTTAGCCTAAACCACGACGGCGCCTGTCAAAATATTCCATATCGCTTTGCCGCCGCTCGCCTTGTCGATACTTGCGACATGTTCGGTGTGCCTGATTAATTCAGATTCGGTCGCACGCAGCACTTTCAAGGTGACTGGCCGTACGCTAGCCTGACCGTTCAGTCCGGCGCTCGACCCCGCGCCGGATAAAGTATCAATCCCGATCGCCAAACTATCCTGTCCACGCGTCATGGCAATATAAACATCGGCCAGCAATTCAGCGTCGAGGAGCGCGCCATGTTTTATGCGAGTACTGTTATCGATTTCATAGCGCTCACAAAGCGCATCCAGCGTATTGCGCTTTCCGGGGTGCAATTCGCGCGCCATCGCCAGCGTGTCGGTCACGGTACAAATAGTGGTGATGGGCGGTTTAGCCACGCGCCTCAATTCGGCGTTTAAAAAGCCCACGTCGAATGGCGCGTTATGAATGATGAGTTCGGCGCCATTGATGTAGTCCAAAAAAGCCTGAGCTATTTCGGCAAATTTCGGTTCGTGTTCCAAATCCTCAATTTTGATGCCGTGAACCTGCGTGGCACCCTCGTCTATGGCGCGCTCCGGGTGGATCCGCCGCTCAAACGTATGCTTGGTCAGGCGACGATTAATCATCTCAACACAAGCGATTTCAATAATGCGGTGGCCTTGATCCGCATAGAGGCCGGTTGTTTCCGTGTCCAGAATGACCTGACGCCCGCTCATACTTTTGCGCCAGATCTAAGAACCAACTCCACGCCACGATTCGCCAACTGATCCGCACGCTCGTTTTCGGGATGTCCGGAATGGCCTTTCACCCAGCGCCAATCAACGTCATGCATGGCAACTAACTTATCCAGCGTTTTCCAAAGATCATCATTCTTCACGGGCTGCTTGGCGGCCGTTTTCCAGCCTTTCGCTTTCCAGCCTTCGATCCATTCCATCATGCCCTTCATCACATATTGTGAATCGGTATGAATCATCACTTCGCAGGGCCGCGTGAGTGCGGTCAATGCTTGAATGACAGCCATCAGCTCCATACGATTATTGGTGGTGTTGGCTTCGCCGCCAAATAATTCTCTTTCGGTCGCGCCGATTCTTAATAATGCGCCCCAGCCGCCGACGCCAGGGTTGCCCTTGCAGGCGCCATCTGAAAAAATTTCAACTGCTGCCATTACTTCACCAATCGTAAATGCGCGCCACTTTTAGGGTCGCTGTTATGTTCAGAAAAACGTTTGAGGCTGTCGCTTGGAACCGAACTTGCCGGCGAAACCGAACTTGTCAGCGGAACCGAATTCGCCACCGACTCGAACTTCCTTTCTTGCACTTTTTGGTCCGTCCACTTCGGCGTAATCAGGCGCATGCCCTGCACCCGCTTGATCGCTTCCAGCATATATACGCCCCCGGTCACTCCCCACCAGCGCTCTCCCGGCGTTTCCAAAAAATCCCAGCGCGCCTGCCACATCGGCGTTTCGCAGGGCGGAATATAGCAGGCCAATTTACCCGCCGACGGCTCAAACCCAAGCAACTGCAGCCAATCTTTCATCCGCACCAGCGATACAAATTGACCGGTCCAAGGATAAACCTTGGACGACCATGTGCGCCGTACGCCGAACATGCTCCACGGGTTAAAACCAATAATCAGAATGCGTCCTTCTGGCCGCATCACCCGATCCACTTCGCGCAAAATTTCATGCGGATTATCAGCAAATTCCAGCACATGCGGCAGCATGCAAAGATCAATCGATTGCTCATCAAAGGGCAGTTCGGCGAACTGCGCAAGCAAGTGGGGGGTTTGAGATTCCGAAGGGCTCAAGTTTGGCGGAACGGTTGGCGACGCAATCACCCGATGCGCGATCCGCGATTCGCGCAGCAGATCAAATTGCGGCAGCCCTAATTGAATCGCGTGATAACCAAAAATATCCGGCACCACCCCGTCAAGCCACGCCCGCTCGCGCGCCAGCAGATATTGCCCGAGCGGCGCGTGAAACCAGTCCTGTAAACTCAATGACGTCATACTCTTATTTTAACCGATTGGATTTCGTCCGGATGCTAAACGTCGCCAATGTTCCTGCGTTCAAGGATAATTATTTGTGGGTGATTCATAACGAGTCGCATGCCGCCGTGGTCGATCCGGGTGACGCGACCCCGATCATCAATTTCCTGACCGCAAATAACCTGACGCTCGCGGCAATTTTAACCACACATCATCATGCCGATCACGTCGGCGGCGTGGAGCCGCTGCTGGATTTTTATAACATGCGCGGCACGATTCCGGTTTATGGACCGGCACAGGAGCACATTCCCGCACGCACTGAGGCGTTGCACGAAGGCAGTGTGGTTTCTGAGCTCGGCATGAGCCTCAATGTGATTGATGTGCCTGGCCACACCGCAGGACATATTGCTTATTATGCAAAAAATGAAGGCTGGCTATTTTGTGGCGATACGCTTTTTGCGTGCGGATGCGGCCGATTATTTGAAGGCACCGCCGCACAAATGCAATCATCGCTTGCCAAGCTAAAAGCATTGCCGCCAAGCACGATCGTCTATTGCGCACATGAATACACCATGGCGAATATCAAATTCGCTCTGGCCGTGGAGCCTGCAAACAGGACTCTGCAAGAGCGCGCCAAAACCGATGCCGCCCGACGTGAAAAAAATATTCCGACCGTGCCGTTCACAATTGCAAATGAAATTGCAACCAATCCTTTTTTGCGCTGGGATTCGCCCGTGGTAATTAAAGCTGCCGATATGAAACTCAAGGATGCAAGAGGCACTACAGCCAATAATGCCTCAAGAGGCAAGCCAGAATTAGTGTTTAGTGCAATACGTGAATGGAAAAATACTTTTTAACTAATTGAAAACCCATGATAAATAACTTATCCATTCGTCCCGCCACACCCGCCGACGTTGCTACGATTTTTGATCTCATCAAACAACTCGCGGTGTATGAAAAACTTGCCGACATGATCACAGGCAACACAGAAATGCTATACGAATCGCTATTCGGCAAAGCCAAATCATGCGAATGTGTGGTCGCCTTTGAAGCGGGTAAACCCATCGGCTTTGCCCTTTACTTCAGCACTTTTTCAACGTTTCTGTGTAAGCCGGGTTTGTATTTGGAAGATCTGTTCGTAATTCCCGAAGCGCGCGGCCACGGCTATGGAAAACAACTCCTGCGACATCTTGCGCAGTTGGCACTGCAACGCGGCTGCGGCCGATTTGAATGGCGCGTGCTCGACTGGAATACGCCCGCCATCGAGTTCTATAAATCGCTGGGTGCCGCCATCATGCCGGAATGGCATCTAGTGCGGATGACGGAAAAAGAAATTGCCGCGATGGCGGCAATTTCTGTGGACGGGTCAGGCCCGCAAGGCTAGTGTCGACAACCGTTTAGTTCAGCGAGTGTAAATATTTTCGGGTTAATCAAACACGCAACCGGCGCCGAATTACCGATTTTTTGGGCGAATCAACAAATTTACAACCAGCATCATCATTAGGAAAAAGCCGATGGATACAGCGGCAATCACTTTCAGAATCGCAGTTGTGGAATTGTCCTGCTCATAAGCGGGCACGACTATAATTTGGGCGCCGACGATCTGGTCTTTTTTCCAGCCAAAACCGCCTTTGTCCCCATAAATCGTGCGCATCGTCTGCGGCGCGCGATCCGGAGTGTCATGACAGACGAGACATGCTGGATTCTTGATTTGAATGGGTCTGGCAACGTAATAAAGCCGGTCAAAGTGGCGGAAACTCTCGCCAGACACTTCCTTTAGCGATGGGTCGGCCACAAAGCGGCTGATGATCTCGGTTTCCAACTTATCGGCAAGATCGCGGGGGTTGGTTGGATCGAGAACTGCTTCCTTGTATTTGAAGTTAGCAAATTTTTTACGGAAGCGATCGAAGGTCTCTGTCGCTGCGAACGCCGGAACAGTCTGCGGAAGGAATTTATCAACCAGCATCGGATCGAGCTGTGGTTTGACCAAATCAGTCGTGTAGCTGCGCGTCGCTAATGCCCCTTCCATGAGCATATTCGCTTGCTTGATGACGTCCTGACTGGCTTGCTCACGCATGATTTTGTTGACATACCAGCCGCCCGGCACCATCACCAAAAGCGCGGTACCAACCAAAACAAGATTTACTTTAAGGCGAAAGTTCATGCTGATTCCCTTTGACAAGTGCGACTTCGTCGCGATCAGAATACGACTTTTTATTATTGGATCATTAACACAACCAAATTGACTCGGACAGACGCCGTTAATTGCATGACGACGTTAATTTTGTCCATCAATTTGCCTTTGTTCACAAATGAGGGCTGGATTTAGCGTCCCCACCCTATTTTTCATCACTCTCCAACGTAAACCCCGCCCCGGCACCCTGCCCCAACACGGTCACCAAATACGGCATCACCTCCTCCAAGGTGTTACGCAACATCCACGGTGGATTGACAATAAATAATCCGCTGCCGTGCATGCCATAGCCATCGTTGTCGGGTTCGCGAACAGTCAGGCTCACATGTAGCCAACTCTTCGCGCCGAGGCGCACTAATTTATGCGGCAACTGGCGCGACTCAGGGCGCGATAGCTGCGGACACCACACGACGTAGACGCCGGTCGCAAATCGCGCCAGCGAATCTTCCAGCGCAGCAATCACGTTGCGGTAATCGGCCTTGTCTTCATAGGATGGATCGATCAATACCAGCGCGCGGCGTGGCGGCGGTGGCAGCAGCGCTTTAATACCAGCAAATCCATCGGCACAATTAAGCATCACGCGGCGCGGGAATTGCCGAAAATTCCCATGCAACAGCTCGGCATCGGCCGGATGCAATTCAAACAATCGCAAGCGGTCCTGTTCGCGCAACGTCTGATGCGCAATCCACGGCGAGCCAGGATAGGCTTTTAATTTTCCGTCAGGATTGATCGCACGAACCAGCTTCACATATTCTGCCAGTGGCGCCGGCAAATCATCGCGTTCCCAAAGGCGTCCAATGCCATCCACATACTCGGCCAGCTTGGTCGCATAGCCAATATCCAGCGAATAAAGCCCCGCCCCGGCGTGGGTATCGACGTAGTAAAACGGCGTGTCTTTTTGGCCCAAATACGCGGTCAATTCGGCGAGTACAAAGTGTTTGAGCACATCGGCGTGATTACCGGCGTGAAAGGCGTGGCGATAGCTGAGCATGGGGTGAATGGAAAGGAGAGAAGGCAAGAAGCTTAACAGGGCTGGGGCGATTGGGGGCTATGGATGACCCTGATTTGGTAAAGGTTCAGCCGTTAGCGATTCAGACTCGTACCAAAGAACATATCCCTTCGCCCATTCAGTCCAATCAGCGCGATGACTTTCTTCTTCACTCATGTTCTCGGCAACGCGGGCACGCGCAGCGCGAACTATTGGAATCCATACAAACGGACGTAAAACCGCAGTCAGATCCAGACTGGGTGTTAAAACTGATGGCATCGATGCACATAAACATTTTGCGTAATCGTAGGTGAGTCGATAGTCGCTCCGGTTAAAGTACGCTTGCGTTGCAATCCGAAGCGCATCAAAGTCATTTGGCGTGATAGCTAAAATTCGTGGTAAAGCGGTGCCACGTTTTTCGCGAGCAGCCAGGTTGCCAATAAGCAATCGCTCCAGCTCATTGATTTCATCTGTAGACGGTTGCCAAAATTCGACGATGCGCTCCGGTGCGCTGCGCGAGCATTGTTTAAAGAGCGGTGGACCCGACTTGGCAGGCAAGGCAAATTTTCCAGAGTCCGGAAACGAAAAACGCACCGAAGCTAAAACGGTCGTTTGGCCCGTCAAGACAATGAGCAAAAGAAGCAGCGATCGCAATTTATGAAACATAACGTCAGAGGCAACCAGACCACAACAGATGCGGCGGAGCCGCCACCTGATGTTGTGGGTCTGTGTTGGCCGAAAGGTTATATGGCATTTTCAGCAAGCCTTACGCGAGGATGTGTTCTTTATGAGGACGCCAGTCTTGAGATTGACTTCCACGTTGAAACCGAGCTCAGCTTCAAACTCAAGCGACGACGTGCGCGGCTCGAAAATTGGCGGAGAATTACACCGCCACCAAATGGAAGACACGCTCTGACGAATCTTCTGGAGTTCCGACGTGCTGAAGATCTGAACAAGTTCATACGAGCGTAGGACTTGCCCGTCAGGTCGATAGATGACGACCGCGTTTCCAACGCCCATGTTGTGCCAGTTATCCAAGGTCACAAGTTCACCGGCGTCAGACACAGCAAAGAACACCGGGGCGATGGGATTCTGGAGCGAGACTTCTTGGTATTTGAGGTATTCGTCACCTGCACCAACGCGGTAGTACACAGCGGTAGCGGGCTTGCCGGCCTTTGCCCCAGCGAAGCCATAGACCGCGCCCAAGTTTGTGCCAGGAATCACTCGCACGACAACACGACCGCTCGGACTTGCCATTGCAGCGATCTTGGCCGCGGGCCACGAGTCAGCCCACACGAGACCGCATGCTAGGAGCAGAACGAGTACGATTGCGCGTCTCATGCCATATAACGTCCGAGATAAGGAGCGCCGCGCTTTTGCGGCGTCCCGCGACCAAAGGGAGCGAACTTGATTGACGAGTTAGAACTCACCGCTCCCCTTTCTCAATGACAATGTGCAAGCCAATCCCAACCGCGAGTAGTGTGACACCTACAACGATAAGTGGCACAACAGCCCATTGAAGCAAACCGCCCTGCGCCATGGCTGAATAGACGCTTGACCAGCTTTTCGGATTCTCGACGCTGCCGAAGCCCGCAACAGTGACGATGGTAAGAAAGAAAAAAAAGCCAAGACCAAGCGCCCAGTTTCTCAGCACTTGTAGTCGCTCAAGTCTTGCAATTTGCCGCAGTTGTTGTTCAGCCAATGACATTTCGAGTGAGTTCTACCGTTGAAGTTGAGGGGCGCGCCCCACGATGCCTAAAGGATAAACGAAGGTGCTTGTTGGCGCGTCCCTTTCGAACGCCGAGTTAGGCCTCACGTTTGCCCTTTCCGAGCGCCACCATGAAGCACCAAGATGTGAACACCATGGCGATTTCGTAGACGTACTGCGTCCAAGCTACTTCTAGAGCGATCGTCGCGAATAGGGCGCAGGCAACTAACGCCACGCTCGTTCCCACCCAAAGATGTCGGGCCCAGGACGAACCGCGATGGAGGCCGATGCTGGCGGCTGCGCTCAAGATGCCGAAGGTACCGAATATGACAAGCCCTTCGACAAGGCTGTGATAGGTCTCCCGCATCTCTGGCGACAGGTCGATCGGCGGCGATCCTCTTTCGATATCCCAAATCAAGAACGCACCGTATCCCACCATTGCAGCGTGGACTAAGAGGTATATGGCCAATGCCCCCACTATGATTGCAAGCCACCGCTGATTCAATTGAGGCCTAACGTTTGACGTGAGGGGCGGCCGGAGCCGCAGGCGGAGGGAACCACAAGCGCAGCTTGTGGCCGTCCCTCTCGACGGAATGGTTAGCTCTTTCCACAGAGCGCCCGCAAGAGTGGCTTTCGGTACTCTTCATCTTTTTCATGGAATTCTACAAGTTGCGCAGCAGGGTCAATGTTTAAAAAGACCTCTGCGTAGTTTGCCTCAGAGTCCGAATTTAAGAAAATCTTCATTTTTGTTGGCGCTGAAGTAGCAAGCTTGGGATCGTTGGCGATGCCGACGATCTGAACTGAGATTTTCGATGGAAACTTCGGAGATGTGCACGGCAATTTATATTGCTCCGCTAGCATTTTTGAGAAAGCATCGCTTTCCTTTCCTGTGCCTTTGATGGTGCCGCTTCCCCAATACAAAAACTGATCCGTATTTTCAATCGGCTTTCTGTCCCATTTTGAATTGAGCTTCACACAGAAGCCAACTGTTTCCTGTTTGTATTTTCCTTTGGCCATGACCTCCAAGCTTCCGCCAACTGCGTTCTTCATACTTTGGATTGGTATGTCGATATCAACAAATCCGTCTTCGACGGAAATATGAAGATCAGGCAATGCAGCGCTGGACGCCGTACCAAAGAACAACGAGAAAAGTGACATAGCGACGAGCCGAGAAAAGGAGCGCATAGAAAGAGCTAACGTAAAAGTAAGGGGCTGCGCGCTTTTGCGCAGTCCCGCTTGACAGCCGGGTTGGGCAGATACCTCCGAACAATTTTCATTTTTTGAAGCGCCCCTTTTCACACCAAAACTTCACGTCTTTCCAGTCCGGTTGGGCTTGAAACATCTGCTGCGCACGTTCGCAATTTTTGAAATTGCCCCAGTTGTGAAACTCGTCACCTTTTCCGTCAGATCCTGACGAGTCAAATGTTGCGACATGTACGCGAAAGGCTTGATCCGAAGGGACGTTCCGATAAAGAGTAAACACTTCTACTTCAGGTTCTTTGTTGCTACATGCAACGACAAGAAACGAAGCTGCCAAAATTGCGCAGAGCGGTTTTATGGAAGTGTTCATAGAAATGCCCAACTCAAAATAGAGACGCGAAATGCCGCATACCGTGGCACACTGCGCCCTACCGTGGCGACAAAAAGTACGGAATAACGCTTGCAATCAATAGGTTGCCTATTTATAATGTACTTATGTACAGCCATAACAAAATCCCCATTTCCGGCAGTTCAAATCGCGTGGGCCG
>ENA-OBIO01000594-OBIO01000594.1-metagenomes-genome-assembly--contig:-NODE-594-length-17938-cov-3.07124_pt1 | contig 17938 bp, 15 predicted proteins | sample MGYA00153383_OBIO01 | MGnify analysis MGYA00153383 | reverse complement strand
GAAATTCAAAATGAGCAACAATCACTTTCGCAACTTAAAGAAAAAATCCAAGAGCTTAAATATCAAATTACAGGATTAATTGAGCGCGTCGGGGTGGAATTTCAAATTGCTGAAAATGAAATCAATACAGCATTACCAACTTCAACGTACGATTTGCCAGAATTGGAAAGAAAAGTAGGAACTTTAAAAAAACAATTAGAAAATTTTGGTGAAATAAATCCGCTCGCTTTAGAGGCTTTTGATGAAATGAAAACGCGCCACGATACTATCGCTGCGCAGAGAGACGATATTTTAGCGGCAAAAAAAAGTTTGCTCGAAACAATCTCAGAGATTGAACAAATTGCAACGGCTAATTTTATTGAAGCATTCGAGAAAGTGCGCGCATCATTCATCGAGGTTTTTAAAAGTTTATTTCATGAAGACGATAGCGCCGATTTAGTTTTATCCAATCCTGATGCAGCTTTAGAATCATCAATCAATATTGTTGCGAAACCTAAAGGCAAACGTCCTCAAAGTATTTCACAGCTTTCAGGCGGTGAAAAAACGTTGACAGCCATCGCTTTTTTATTCGCGCTGTATTTATATAAGCCCGCACCGTTTTGTATTTTTGATGAGGTTGATGCACCACTTGATGATGCCAACATTCAGAAATTCAACAACGTTATTCAAAAGTTCTCGAAGGAATCGCAGTTCATCGTCATCACGCATAACAAATCAACAATGGCAGCCGTTGATGTTATGTATGGCGTGTATATGGCGGAGCAAGGTGTGAGCGATGTCATTCCAGTTGATTTCAGAAATTACGAACACAAACCTGTTGAGATGAGCACGTTGCTAAATTAAATTTTAAAAATTTACTCCGAAATATCAAAAACCTCTGTAAAAATAATCAAATAATTAGTCGCAACAAGATTAGCGAAAATTGCACTGCTGTCTGTTTTCGCAAGTTGTTTTATAAATTCAGATGCGTGACTATTGAGAGATGAATCCGTTTGGTTTGATGTTAAAATAGATTTGAAAACATTTTCTTTTTTAAAATCATTTGGCAATTCAATAATTGTTTTCAGTGTAAATGAATGTGCTTCAACATCCGATTTAGAAAACTTTAAACTTGCAATTGGTTCACCAAAATTAATTTTTGCTGCGTTGAAAATACTTTCTAAAAGAATTTCTATGTTTTTTTGTTGAACCGAGTGTATCAAAAAATTATCATCTTCTTTAAAAAACATTTCATCCGTTGAAAGTAAATCCTGGATTTTTAATTTAGCAGCCAATTGATTTAAAAATTGGGAAATCGAATTTTCTACAACACGTTCCTTTAGTTGATTATTGATCAGAGTTAATGGTTCAACTCGAAAAACCGGCTCGTTGTTCACTGTTAAAGTTTCCTCAAGCAAAGCTAATGGCTCATTGCTTTCTGCTATTTGCGCACTACTCAGTGATAATTGTTTTTTTGGTCTCGGAAATAAAAAAATGGTTGCTAAAATACTCGCCAAACCAAATAAAATAATAAAGAGCTTAGTATCAATTTTAGATTTTAAATTTTGTAGAAAACTTTGTTTTGTCGTGACGGACTTTTCTTCAGAATTGATTGTGAATATGTCACCGTTTATAGGTTTACTATTTTCTTTATAGGAAGCATATTTAAGTAGATACAGTTTTTCTTTTTTTCTGTCGCCGAGTTTTCCATATAATCTTGAAAGCTCATTAATGGTGATAAGATTGGAATTTTCTAAAGGTAATCTTGTTATTAAATTTTCTGCTTCAGTGAGTTCATTATTTGCTTTGGCTTTTGAGCCATCTCTCAAATAAATTTCTGCCAATAATAAATGGTTATTGGCTGCCTTTACAGTATCGTTGTGATTTTCAAAATAAACCAACGATTGGGTTCCATACGACATCGCAGTTTTTATTTCCTTGAGTTTTAAATGACATTTTGCCAAATAAAATTTATCGGAAGCGATGCGCAAACTGTCATTTATTTTTAAATCAGCACTCAAAGCAGCGTTGAAAAAAGTAAGCGCGTCGTCATAGTTTTTTGTTTCTAAAAATAAGTTCGCCACATCGAAAGTAAGTTTTGATTTTATGGCATCAGGTACAGAATTCTCATGCAGTAGTTTTAAACTCTCATCAAATTCACCCAACGCGCGTCCTTGTTGATTTTTTTGTAACCAACTTTCGCCCAAAGTTTTGTGCAACTCCGATTCAAAATAAGGCATCTGGCTATCGAAAACATAAAAATTTAAACCCGATGATGCAAACTTTATCGCATCATCGGGTTTTTTATATAAAAGTGCCGATTGCGCCCAACTGTTATAAAGCTGCGCGCAATCCGTTTTATCGCCATCTTTCAAAAAAATTTGCTCTGCTTCATGGAAATGTTTATAGGCTGTTGCGAAATCATTTTGCTTCGCGTCAATTTCACCAATGCGCGTTAAAGCTGTTGCTTTTCCAAAATTAAATTCAGAATTTTTAGCTATCTCAAATGCTTTTTCAGCCGATTTTTTGGCTTGTATAAATTCGTTTAAATTAATTTTTCGGGTTGCGTAGTCGGTTAAAAGTAAGACCCTTTCATTCGCATCATTTGTTGATTTTAAAAAAAAAGGTATTGAATCAACATTCTGAGAAAAACAAAAGGTAAAAGGCAAAAGGCAAAGGGCGAATTGCAAAAGACGAAAGGCAAACGGCAAATTGCAAAGGGCAAACAGTAAAAATAAAAAGCCAATTTTCATTTTCAAATAAGCTCCTGCAAATGATTTATTAATTTCCATTTTTCGCTTTTTGATTCATCGAGATATACCCAATGCTAAAATCTGTCGCTCTTTCAGCCCTTTAGATGTTTAGTTTGTGATGCTTTTACCTTTTCATCTTTTCTTTCTGCTATTTGCTATTTGCCTCTTGCTATTTGCCTTTTGCTATTTAATTACCGTCCATTACGATTATAAAAATTAGCACCCGCTTGTTGCGTTGGCATAATCAGAACATCCTGAATCGTTACGTGTGCTGGTCGCGTTGCCATGTAATAAATTGTATCGGCAATATCGCCTGCATTGAGCGGTATAATATCGGTATAAATATTCGCTCTTTCTGCATCGCCATGAAAACGGACTAACGAAAATTCCGTATCTTCAACTAAACCAGGTGCAATTTGACTAACACGAATATTATGTTTAAATAAATCAACACGCATACTACGTGTCAAAGTATCTACTGCCGCTTTTGTTGCGCAATAAACGTTGCCATTCGGATAAACTTCTTTACCTGCAATGGAACAAATATTAATGATATGCCCTGAATTTTTTGCAACCATAATGGGTGCAACAACGCGCGTGATGTAAAGTAAACCCTTAATGTTGGTGTCAATCATCGCATCCCAATCGGAAAGCAATCCTTCTTGAATGGGTGCAAGACCTCTTGCTAAACCTGCGTTATTGATTAAAATATCAATATTGCGCCAGTCTTCTGTCAATTGACCCAAAGCTTTTTCAACTTGTGCATTATCGCGCACATCAAAATTCAGTGCTAAATTATAATTATCGTGGGCTTCAAATAATTCTTTTGTCAAATTTTCTAATCGCTCTTCTCTTCTACCCGTAATTATAACGCGATAACCTGCTTTTGCAAAAATATCTGCCGTTGCTTTTCCTATTCCAGAAGTACCACCTGTAATTAAAACAATGATGCCATTATCATTTTTAGGTTTAATCGGTTCAGGCAATTTAAAAGTCAAATCATTGTGTTCCGATTTTAAACTCGGACTTGCTTCAGCCGCTAAATTGTAAGACGCATTCGCATTCACAATATCACCCAGTTTTAAATATTGTTGCGCTAACTCAAAATGCGCATCGCCAAAATCTGGTTTAAGCGAAACGATATGTTTTAACTCAGCTATTAGCTGTGAGCTTTGAGCATTGAGCTCCGAAGGCTCATGGCTCATGGCTAATAGCTCCTTATTCTTTTGATTAAACCTGTAATAATTCCAATGTGCTAAATAGTTTTCAGGTTCAACATTGATCGCTTCCTTATAAAACCGTCCTGCTTTTTTTAATTGTTTCGGCAGATGCTCTTCAGTGAGTTTGCCCAATTTGAAATAAATACCAGGGTAATGAGGTTGAAGCAAAGTTACTTTTTCTAAAGCACTTTGCGATAAACTATAATCTCCTTTTTGTTCAGCAATGTAAGCAGAAAGCATGTACGCGTTAACATAAGTACGATCTTCGCCAACAATTATATCTAATTGCTCTAAAGCATCATCGTATTGTTTAGAATCAACGAGTGCATTGGCATACTTAAAACGCTCTTCAATCGAACTATTAGCCGTGAGAGGTGAAACTTCCGACGTATGGATAACTTCATGGTGAATGACTGAAGGTTCGCTTACAATTGGTATCGCCTCATTGCTAACTTCTTTAGGCTCTTCAACATGAGTGTGTTCAATAGCCTTTGTTTCATTTTCAATGACATTTGAATGTTCAAAATGATTTTCCATTTCAATAACTTTTTCAGGTGTGTGTATCTGATAATCATGCGTTGCATGATTTGTGTGCTTAACTTCTTCTTCCTTTTTTAAATAATCAGTAGAATCTATGAAATGTGGCAAATTCTCAATGGTTTCTAAATGGTCGCGAGAATCTGTGACGTGAAGTTCTGCACTACTTTTTAAATTTAAGAGACTTTCTTCTTCATCGGTAATTGTTGGTAACGAATGACTGTCATTGTTTTCAATTAAGGACTCTAAAGTTAATGGCAAGCTATGGTTTAAAATATCGCTACTTGAGAGTGATGCGTTTTGAGCCAAGTGTTCTTCTTTAGGCGCATCATTCACCACTAATAACTCTTCAATATTTTTAACTTCTTTTTTAAATCCATTCTGTAACCCGTTACCGTTTGAACGGCTATGTCCATTACTCACTAAATCGGCATTATCAGTATTTAGGGATGAATGAAAAGAAGGTTGTGAAATTTTTTCATCGCTTACAGAAGGCAACGCTTCACCATTTGATTCACCTTTAGAAAAATTCAGTTTATTCATCAGCGCCGAGTAACCATTTTGTTCTAATTCTTTTAACTGAAAATTATCCAAAGGACGAATTAATCTAAGAATTTCACCAACTTCGGTCGAAATATTTCTAACCACTTTGGATTTATCATTAAGTTGATTATCCGTGTTACGAGAGACAGCGCGCACCTCTAAAAATTTTTCCTGCCAAAAATTCATATATTGAATCACTTGGCTCACTCTATCGAATGATGTTGTCGTATATTTTGTAATACCGTAGGCATCCGTAGTAACGCCATCTGCGGAAACTATTAATAATCTTTTAGATTGTTCGAGCGTCTGAATAAAGGGTAGTGCCGCATTCATACACGCTTCCGTTTTTAAAAAATTATCGCTAATGATAAGTATAACTTTTCCATCATTTTCCTTAAGTACCTCATTTTCAAAAGAAACCAAAGGTTTAGAAGCATCAATGGGAAGCAGTGTAACATTCGCTTTTGTAGTCAAAGCACGCTCTATTTTTTGAGATGCCTCGAAGTTTTCTTTTGCAAAAACGATAAAAGTTTTTTCCATGTAGTATGGTATATGAGAACTTGAATTACTAAATTAAACATCAAAAGTTCAACAAATTTTACCTGACGGGTTTTGTTGAACATACAAATTTATATTATTTATTTTATAATGCAAATACTGTGCTAATTAATTTAAAAATTATTATTTTTCGCTCAAAAGTTTCTCTGTTAATTCACTGAATTCTTTTTTGTAATCCGCGTATTTAGAAGTCGCGGGTCCATCAAAGCCAGTGTGTATGTTTCTGATTCTGTTTTTTCTATCTAAATGAATCAAAGTTGGATACGCCATCACTTTGTCTAAAAATGGTAATTTTTTAGAAGTAGAATCTTTATTCGTTGAAGTCCCTGCCAATAAAAGTTGGTAGGGCAGCTGCATTTTTTCTTTGTAAACTTTAATCTGTTGCATCGCTACCTCAGGGTTGCGCTCGAAAGCCAAAGCTACAACCGCCACATCTTTATTCGGATTATTCGCTAAGTAATCTTTTAAAAAATTTGTTTCATCTCTACAATTCGGACACCATGTTCCCATTATCTGAATGATTTTAACTTTATCACCCAATTGATCGAGTGAAACCATTTTTCCATTCGCGTCTGTAAAAGAAAAATTGATCGGCGACGACGGCGCAATCGCTTTTGTGAGTGCGTCGGAATTAGCTAAAGTTGCATTAGGATTAAATTTTGCCGTAAAAATTTCGGGATTTGATTTGCCCGCTCTAAAAATTCCACTAAAACTTTTATCCGCCAAAGCTTTTCCCTCAAACAAAAAAGCGTGACTACCATCGAAACATGAAAGATAAATTTTATCGGCTTGTACTTCTCCTTGAAGGTATCTATAATCGCCTGTTTCCGTTCTGAAAGTTCCCGTCAAAGCATTTCCATTCTGTTTGAATTCGCCCACTGCTTTATAACTTGTCGAATCCGTGTCGTTAAAGGTTGTTTCAAAATTTCCAGTTAAATCTGCAATCGGTGGTTTAGCCAATTGCGTAAAGCGATAATTTTGTCCTTGATGCGCTTCGAAAGGTATCGAACTTTTTTTAGCAGGACTTACCCATTCACCTTCCATCACTCGTTCGCGATAAATTGCTTTTATGTAGGTGTTGTACACTGTAAAATTAATACGAATGGTGTCTAAGCCAGTTCTTTTATCGCGACCAATAAATATATCTTCTGGTCCAATTCTAATATCCTCTTCCGCATTGTGAAAAACAACTTCGACGTCGTTCTCCGTTTTATAATTAATATCGAGTGTAAATGGTAAATCGCCTTCTGTAAATTCTTCCATTTTTAAATTCAACTTCTCTGGCAGCCGCTGACCTTTTACATTTGGTGTTATAGTAGTTGGGAAAAAATGCAAAACTGCGCGCCAAGTGCCTGGTGCAATTTTAGAATACGTGTTGTGTACTTCAACACAACTCTGAAAACTGGATGCAATAAACAACAGTGCCGAAAAAATTTTGTAAAAACTGTGCTTCATTAAAAATTATTTACTCACTAAACGCCGATAATAAGTGTTCTGTTGAAAAAAAGTAAAATTAACACGAATTTTTTAAAAATTTTAAAAGAATTAAAATTGCCTATAAAAAAAGCCTACTTGCGTAGGCTTTGCTATAAATTTTAGTTTTAATTTTATTTTTATTTTTGAAATTTAATTTAGTGTAATCGGTTTACCAATCGCTGCTCGCACCTCCGCCGCCAAAATCGCCACCACCAAATCCACCGAAACCACCGTCGCCAGAGCTACCTCCGCTGCCGCCACTTCCCCAACCACTTCCTGATCCGCCACCGCCAAACCAAAAGAAACCACCGTCGGAAAGTAATCTATTTTTTTGTCCGAATTGCGAATAACGTCTGCTATTGGCAACAAAAATAAAAAACACAACTACACAAACCAAAAAGATTAAAAATATCGTGAATCCTAAATTACTTCCTGAATTAGTAGGCGGTTGATCGTTCACAAATTCGCCTTTAATTGTGCCGCGTATAGATTCAACGGCTGAAGCAAAACCTTGGTAATAGTTTCCAGTGCGAAAATTGGGAACCATTTTTTGCACTTCAATGCGTTTGCATATCGCATCGGGTAATGCGCCTTCTAAACCATAACCAGGTGAAATATTTATTTTTCTCGGATTTTTTGATGCCAATATAACGACACCATTATTTTTTCCTTTTCTACCGATTCCCCATTTTCTACCAAATTCCAATGCCCAATCTTCAATCGCATAATCGCCTAAATCGTTTACGGTTATAATTGTTACTTGCGACGAACTCGAATCGTTATATGCAACAAGTGTGTTTTCTAATTGTGCTGCTTCGGCTGGCGAAAGAAAACCCGCAAAATCGTTCACCAATCGCGGTGGATTAGGTTTTGCTGGCACAGGAGGTTGAGCGAATAAACATATCGGCAGAACAACACAAAAAATGATTGCTCCGAATTTTGATGGCGAAAATATATTTTTGAAAATCTGCATCTTTTATTTTAAAAACTTAAAAAACAAAGGGTAAAAAAAATCTGACTACGCCTATCATTTTCCGTAGGCAATATTATTCGGCAACTCATTCTTTTTATTTCCAGAATGCGGAAAATACGTCGCCAAATTTTCACCCAGATTATTAATAACGTTTACGATGCCTTCTACTTTTTCATTTTGCTCAAAAAAATCTTTTAAATACTTGGCTTGTTTTTCCCAAAAACCAAAACCTAAATGCTGGTGAATCCCAGCATCACCAAATACGGCGAATTGCCGACTATCCATTGCAACATAAAGCAACACCCCGTTTCTATCGGTCGTGTTGTGCATTTTCAAAAGTTTAAAAAGTTCAAGCGTCCGAATGTGCGCTTTGGTAGCACAGGTGCTTTCAACAAACACCCGGATTTCACCAGTTGTTGCTGCTTCAGCATTTTCAATCGCTTGCTCGATGCGCAATTCTTCTTCAGAAGAAAAAAATTTACTTCCTTTATTACGTCGTAACATGAAAAGAATTTAAGAAAGGAATTTCTTAATTTTTCATTGTTCGTTGCTCGTTGTCAGTTTAAGAGTAACATGTGACGAGCAACTAACAACGAGCAACTAACAACTACCTTTGCATGATTGAATTATTGACCTGCGGGTTTACTAAAATCGAAAGAACCTTTCAAACTTGGCGCTTTTTCTGCGCCCTTATCGGCTTCAAAATAACCTTTGTCTTTAAAACCAAATATTCCAGCAAAAATATTGCTTGGAAAAGTTTTAATCGAAACATCATAATCTTTAACAGCGGCGTTGTAGTCATTACGCGATACTTTAATTCTGTTTTCTGTTCCAGAAAGTTCAGCACGTAATTCACCGAATGCAGCATTGGATTTTAAAGTTGGGTATTGTTCAGAAATACTCAAGAAGCGACCTAAAGCAACACTCAATTGTCCTTGTGACTCTTGAAATGCTTTAAGTTTTTCGGGTGTCAGCGTTGACGCATCAACTTTCATCTGCGTGGCACTTGCACGCGCATTAATAACACCTTCTAAAACGCTTTTTTCAAAATTGGCTTCGCCCTTAACACTTTCAACTAAATTAGGAATTAAATCGGAGCGACGTTGATATTCGCTTTGAACGTTTGCCCATTTAACGCCCACGTTTTGGTCTGTACCAACCATTCCGTTGTATTTACAGCCTCCGTAAAAAAATAAAAGAACAGCCAACCCAATCAAAACAAGTGTTGATTGTTTCATAAAATGAAATAGTTTGATTTAAAAAAAAATTTGACTAACAAAATTAGTAATAAATTGCGATAAAAAAACTTTTAGTAAATAATCTGTTCTTTTTTTGAAACGCTTTTGTGATAATTGCCCAATAACTTTGCCGTAAATTAAAAAATTTTATTAAAAATCCTTAAATTTCTTAAATTATGATAACTGCTTTCTTCCTTTTCTTAAGTTCTTTTTTTAGTACAAAAATCCCCACGATCCCCACAATTAATACATCCGCTAAAACTTCACAGCAAAATCAAGTGATTGGAAACGATAAAAACTTCGTACTGCTCGAACTTTTCACCTCCGAAGGCTGCTCGAGTTGTCCTGCTGCCGATGAAGCGTTACTCGATTTAGCCAAACAACCTAATGTGTATGCTTTAGGTTATCACGTGTCGTATTGGAATCGTTTGGGTTGGACGGACGCGTACAGTAAAAAAAGTTTCGATGAACGTCAATATCAATACGGAGATAGATTTAAAAGCGAAGGTGTTTATACGCCTGAAGTTATCATTAATGGTAGCGACGCGACGGTCGGTTCTCGAAAAGCGTACATTCAAGAAAAAATAAACATTGAGCAAAATAAATTAGCGGATGCCACTATAACTTTAAATAAAAATTTGCAAAACGAAACAGATTTAACAGTTGATTGGTCAGTAGCTGGTAAAACAAAAAACAACGTCATTAATGTTGCGGTTGTTGAATCTAATATTGCAACAAAAGTAAAACGCGGTGAAAATAGTGGGCGTACACTTAGGCACATTAATATTGTGCGCGATATTGTCACACAAAATATTGGGACAAATTTAAGCGGTCAAACTAAGTTGACGATTCAGAAAGGTTGGAACGTTCCAAATTTAAAACTCATTGCTTTCACACAAGAGAGTGGTTTGGGTAAAATAACTGGCGCAACGAGTATAAATTTGCAATAAATATTTGCCTAAACCTCGCAGTTTTTTTTAAAACCTGCGAGGTTAACAAAAAATAAAATTCATGAAAATTCTGCATACCTCCGATTGGCATTTGGGTAAAAAACTCGATGGATTTGATAGAACAGCCGAAATTAAAGAAGTTTTCGATGAAATTTATTCCATTGTAGATTCTGAAAAAATTGACATTGTTCTCATTGCAGGCGATTTGTTCGATAATTTTAATCCATCGAACGAAAGCATGGAAATGCTTTATGGTTTTTGCATGCGCTTAACGCACAATGCGCAACGTCTCGTAATTGCAATTGCTGGCAATCACGATTCGCCCGAACGCGTAGAACTACCAGATATTTTTTCGCGCTCTCGTGGTATAATTTTTTATGGTTCACCCAATACAACCATTCCAAATTTTACAACAGAGTCAGGATTTGAAATAAAAAATTCGGAACCACTTTTTATTGAAATTAACGCCCCTTATTTTGAAAAACCGCTTCAATTATTTCTACTGCCTTATTTAAACGAACAGCGTCTTTTAACTTTTTTGGGCGAAAACGAAACAGAAAAAAATATTCGATCATTACTTACAGAAAGACTTACTGAAATTTCGGTGCGCAATCAAAAAGATGCTTACACAATAGGTGTCGCGCACTTGTTGGTTAAAAGTAAGGAAGGTGAAATACCTATCGAATCGGATGACGAAAAACCCATTCGCATTGGCGGTGCAGATGCTTTTATCGCGAGCGATTTTCCTGAAAATTGGGATTATTTAGCACTCGGACATATTCATAAGCGCATGACGATTCAGAAAAAACCATATCCAATTATTTATTGCGGTAGCCCAATAGCTTTAAGTTTTTCGGAAACGAATCAAGAAAAATATGTTGAGGTCATTGAATTTAAAAACGGAAAAGTAAAAACCGAACACCGCGTATTACAATCAGCCAAAAAAATTACGAAATTAACATTTGATACTTTAGAAGCGATTGAACAATGGTGTAGAGATAATTCAGATACTTTAGTTCAAATTAGTTTAATTACACGAAAAAGTTTAACTCCAAGTGATACAAAACATTTGTTTGAAAAATTTCCCAATATTGTTCCACCGATTGTTCCAATTATGATAAATTCGGATGATACGGAAATTAAAATGGATGCACAAACTTTAATGAACAGTAACATACGCGATCTGTTTAAAAAATACTACGCCGAAAAAAATAATGGTGTTGCGCCAAACCAAGATATTTTAAATCTTTTCGAAGAAGTTTTAGCAACCGAATAATAGTAAGTGGGAGAGTTACTGGATAGAATTTCTGGTTTAGTGACTACTTCGAGCAACCAAATTTTTGAGAATAATTTTTTATAAGTTGGTAATTACACATTCTTGTTTTAATTTTGCACCCCGTCAGGCGACCAGCTCCTGTTGAACCTCCCCAGGGTGGAAACACAGCAAGGATAAAATGGCCGTAGCGGTGTGCCTGGCGTTTTTTTTTTGATACACTCTACAAAATATAAATCACCTCAATATGCGCTATTTTATTGATACGGCTAACATAGACCAAATTAAAGAAGCAAAAGAACTTGGAATATTAGATGGTGTAACAACCAATCCGACTTTGATGGCGAAAGAAGGGATTACGGGTTTAGATAATATTCTGCGCCACTACAAAAAAATCTGTGATATAGTAGGTGATGGTGATGTAAGCGCGGAAGTTATCTCAACAAGTTTTGCCGGAATGATTAACGAAGGACAACGTTTGGCGGATTTAGCGCCGAACATTGTTGTAAAAGTCCCTATTATTCGCGAAGGTATTAAAGCCATCAGTTGGTTTACGGAACGCGAAATTAAAACAAATTGCACCTTGGTTTTTTCGCCAGGTCAAGCTATGCTGGCTGCGCGCGCAGGTGCATCTTATATTTCACCGTTTGTTGGTCGTGTGGATGATATTACTTGGGATGGTATAGCGCTGATAAAAGAAATTTCTGAAATTTTCAATAATATTTTCGCTGAGACAGAAATTTTAGCAGCAAGTATTCGCTCACCGCTCCATATTGTTCAAGCGGCAAAAGCTGGAGCTGATATTGTGACGTGTCCATTAAGTGCTATTTATGGCATGCTTAATCACCCATTGACAGACTCAGGTTTGAAAAAATTTATTGAAGATTTTGAAAAGGCTTCAGCTTCTGCCAAATCATAATAGTTAAAGTTGTGGTTAAAAGACCGTAAGTACAAAAATGGCTTTAGATTCAAAAAAGATACAGCATATAGCTGTTGCTGGAAATATCGGTGCTGGTAAAACAGTCCTTACAAAAATTTTAGCGAAGCATTTTAATTGGCAGCCTCAATTTGAGGAGGTTGAGCACAATCCGTATCTTTCTGATTTTTACGACGATATGCAACGTTGGTCTTTCAATTTGCAAATATTTTTTTTAAACAGTCGCTATCGTCAAATCGTCAATATTCGCAAAGGCGATAAAACTATTATCCAAGATAGAACAATTCACGAAGACGCACATATTTTTGCACCAAATTTGTTCGAAATGGGTTTAATGTCGCAACGCGACTACGAAAACTATTTCTCACTTTTTGAATTAATGATTAAACAAGTGAGTCCGCCCGATTTACTCATTTATCTGAAAGCAGATATTTCTACATTGGTTTCGCACATCGAAAAGCGTGGAAGAGAATATGAAGGCACAATTTCAATAGATTATTTAAAACGGCTCAATGAGCGATATGATAGTTGGATAAATAATTATCGCGAAGGTAAACTTTTAATTATTCCTGCTGATAAATTAGATTTCACAGAAAATAAAGACGATTTGAGTTTTGTGATTGATAAAGTAACGGCGGAAATCAATGGACTTTTTTAGTTGACAGTTTGTGGTTAACAGTTTGTGGTACAATCTCCGAGTGTCATTTATCAACTGCCAACTGTCAACTGAATTGAAACAATAGAATCAACTTATCGTAACTTAGAATACACTTAAATTAAAAATGGCAAAGCAAGTCGTTACGCGTAAAGCAACAAAAGAGGATGTTTTAATTGATGTCGCAAAAGTTTCGCAGGAAACAACACATTGGTTCGAGGTTTACAAAAAACCATTATTGTATGCAGCAATTGGTTTAGTAGCAATTATTGCAGGCACATTGTCTTGGAATTATATTCAAGAAGCCAACCAGAAAAAAGCGATTGCTGGAATGTGGCGCGCTGAACGTATGTTCGAGCAAGATTCATTCAATTTAGCTTTAACCAATCCTGGGGGCGGTTACGATGGTTTTTTAGACATCGCACACAAATATGGCAGCACATCTGCTGGCAATTTAGCGCATTATTATGCTGGTGTTTGTTATTTACAAACAGGCAAATTTGATGAAGCGATTAAAGAATTAGAATCTTACACACCAAAAGGTGATCTACTGAGCGCAACAAAAGCAGGCGCACTTGGCGATGCGTATTCGGAGAAAAAAGATTTTTCTAAGGCTTTGAGTTATTATAAACAAGCAGGACAAAACGGTGTAAGTGATGATATTAAATCTATGTACTTAAAACGTTACGGTATGTTGTGCCAGATTCAGAATAAAAATTCGGATGCGTTAGAGGCGTACAAAGAAATTAAAGAAAAATATCCATTGACAATTGAAGGTAGAGAAATTGAAAAATATATTGCTGCTGCGGAAATGAAGAAATAAAAAAAATAAGTGCTAAGTATTTGGAAATTGAGAAATTCGTCTGCTACTTTGCAAAAAGTTTAAAAAACTAAAACATGCGTATTCAACTTTCTTGGCGTTGGTGGAATCATAAATTACGATGGTGATACGCGTGCAAGATAGCAATGTCTAAAATAATAACTTATTTATACAAAGCGGCTTGTCAGTTTCATCTGATAAGCCGCTTTTCATTTTCCATTTCAAAAATAAAATTTACGTGCATTCCATTCATTACCAACTTCCTAAAATCAAAACGAAAATTAGTCACCACTTAGCCGATATAAATACACCCGTGAGTATTTATCTAAAAGTACGCGATAAATACAGAGAATCCATTTTATTAGAATCTACCGATTCGCGCAGTGTTGAAAACTGTTTTTCTTTTATTGCTTTAGATCCTTTGGTGCGTTTCAGAGCGCAAAACGGTGAGGTCATCGTTAATAATTATATTTCAGATGAACACCAGACGGTAAAAGTTGAGAACAGCGAAGTTTTGAATCATCTGAAAAAATTTGTTGCTACTTTTAAGGTCGCTGAAACAAAAGAGTCCATGAATGGCGTTTTCGGACACACTTCCTTTGAAGCTGTTCAATACTTCGACACGATTAATTTTCCTTCCGCAAAAAGAAAAACCGATTTACCAGATATTCATTATGTTTTTTATCGCTTCATCATTTCAATCAATCATTTTAAAGATGAATTAACGATTTTAGAAAATATTCCAGAAGGCGAAGAATCTAAAATGGATGCGTTAGAAAATTATTTGAACGCACAAAATATTTCAGTTTTTAAATTCCAAACTGTTGGGGAAGAAACATCGAATCTAACGGATGAAACATATTTAGAAAACATCAAAGAATGTCGTCATTATTGTCAAATCGGTGATGTTTTTCAAATCGTACCGTCGCGCAGATATTACCAAACGTTTGAAGGCGACGATTTTCAAGTCTATCGCGCGTTGCGCAATATCAATCCTTCGCCTTATTTATTTTATTTCGATTACGGCTCCTATAAAATTTTTGGTTCATCACCTGAACAACAATTGGTCGCAAAAAATGGCAGCGTCACCGTTAATCCGATTGCAGGAACGTATAAACGCACCGGCGACGACGCGCAAGACGCGCAACTCGCCATAGATTTAGCGCAAGACCCAAAAGAAAATGCAGAGCATATTATGCTTGTTGATTTAGCACGCAACGATTTGAGTAAACATTGCGACGATGTACGCGTTAAGGTTTTAAAAGAAATTCAATATTTTAGTCACGTTATTCATATCGTATCGAAAGTTGAAGGCACATTGAAACACGGTACAAATGTGCTTGATATTTACGCTGATACTTTTCCAGCAGGAACATTGAGTGGTGCGCCAAAATATAAAGCCATAGAATTAATAAGAGATTTAGAACCTGAAAATCGCCATTTTTACGGCGGTGGCATTGGTTTTATTTCATTTAAAAACGATATTACGCATGCTATCGTCATTCGTTCTTTTTTAAGTAAAGACAATATTTTAATTCGTCAAGCAGGTTGCGGCGTTGTTGTGAGTAGCGATGATGCCACAGAATTGCAAGAAGTACATAATAAATTGGGTGCGCTGAAAAAAGCGTTAATTGCCGCAGCACGTTATTAGTAGAGACGTAAAATTTTACGTCTCGAAATCACAGACGTAAAATTTTACGTCTCGAAATCACAGACATAAAATTTTACGTCTCTACCTGATTTTCTAATTTTTAATTCTTAATTGACATGAAAATTTTAATTCTCGATAATTACGATAGTTTTACGTACAATTTGGTGCAATATGTTAAAGAAATAACAGGCACACGTCCTGATGTTGTGCGCAACGATAAAATTTCTTTAGATGCCGTTGATGACTACGATTTTATAATTCTCTCGCCTGGTCCAGGTTTACCGCACGAAGCAGGTATTATGATAGACTTAATAAAACGATACGCGTCCACAAAAAAAATATTAGGCGTTTGTCTCGGTCATCAAGCGATTGCAGAAGCATTTGGCGGTGAATTATTCAATTTACCAAAAGTATATCATGGTGTAGCCACAAATATAAAAATTACGGAAAGCAGCGATTTAGTTTTTAAAAATTGCCCGCCGGAAGTTGTAGTTGGTCGTTATCATTCGTGGGCAGTCGTTAAAGAAAATTTACCGAGCGAATTAAGAATTACAGCAGTTGATGAACATGGTGTAATTATGGCACTTTCGCATAAAACGTTTGACGTTAAAGGCGTTCAGTTTCATCCCGAAAGCATTATGACAGCTTATGGAAAACAAATGATGCAAAACTTTATTGTCCGAGAAATTAATTCGGTGAAGAGTAATGCCATAGAATACATTTATTAATGGTTAAATAAATAATGGTTAATGGTTAATTTTCGTAATTGCCCATTAACCATTAACAATTAACCATTAACCATTATTTATTTATGAAACTAATTTTAGAAAAATTATTCGAACACCAAACGCTTTCAAAATCTGAAGCGAACGATATTTTAACGCGTATTGCCAATGCTGAATTTAACGACGCGCACATTGCATCGTTTATGACAGTGTTTTTAATGCGCAACATTACTTTGAATGAATTTCAGGGGTTTCGCGAAGCACTCATGGATTTGTGCGTTAAAGTTGATTTAGGTGGTGTTGATACTATTGATGTTTGTGGAACGGGTGGCGACGGAAAAAATACGTTTAATGTCTCGACGCTCACGGCTTTTGTTTTAGCTGGCGCAGGCTATAAAGTATCGAAGCACGGAAATTATGGTGTGTCTTCTGTGAGTGGTTCATCGGATGTGTTGAACTTTTTAGGATATAAATTCACGACCGATAATGATGTTTTGAATCGGCAACTCGATGCTGCGAATATTTGTTTTTTGCACGCGCCCCTATTTCATCCGTCGTTAAAAAATGTCGGACCTGTTCGTAGACAATTAAAACTTAAAACGTTTTTTAATATGCTCGGTCCGTTAGTCAATCCTGCTCAACCGAAATACCAATTAGCTGGCGTTTTTAATTTGGAATTAGCGCGTTTATATAAATACGTTTTTCAAAAAATGCCTGATAAACGTTTTGCCATAGTGTATTCGTTGGATGGTTTTGATGAAGTGTCGCTCACGTCCGATTTTATTTTAATGATGAACGAAATGCAAGCGACTTTGACACCCGAACAACTCGGCGCAAAACGTTTAAAATTAATGGATTTATATGGCGGTGAAACGGTTTTGGAAGCGGCACAAATTTTCACAACTATTTTGGATGGAAAGGGAACTGCTGCACAAAATTCGGTTGTAACTGCTAATGCAGGTGTTGCTATTCATTGCATTCATCCTGAATGGACGTTACAAAAATGTATTGGACACGCAGAAGAAAGTTTAAAATCGGGTGCTGCAAAAAGTAAATTGCAAAAATTATTATCAGTATAGTTGATAGTTGTTAGTTGTTCGTCGGAAGGGCAACAAAGAAAGTGAAAAGTGCCGTAGGCACGACCAATGTATAACGCAGGACTTGAGTCCTGCGAAACTAAAACGAAACATGGATATTTTAGAACGCATCGTCGCACACAAAAAACAAGAAGTCGAGCAAGATAAATTGCGCGTCAAAATTATAGATTTGGTACAGTCGCCGATGTTTAAAGAGGCAACATATTCTTTGAAAAAATCGCTGAACACCGCGAACAGTTCAGGTATTATTGCGGAGCATAAACGCAAATCGCCTTCACTCGGGTTTATTAACGAACACAGCGTGGCAGCAAATGTGTGTGAAGGTTATCAAACTTCGGGTGCTGCGTGTGTTTCTATTTTAACAGATAATCATTTTTTTGGTGGCACGAATTACGACTTGACAAGTGCGCGCAAAAAATTACATATTCCTATATTGCGCAAAGATTTCATAGTTGACGAATATCAAATTTTTGAAACCAAAGCGCTCGGTGCAGATGTAATGCTGTTGATTGCCGAATGTTTGACCAAAAAAGAAGTCCTCGATTTTGCTAAA